>Ga0209489_100948_pt1 | contig 58275 bp, 22 predicted proteins | sample SiratrowhiteBW_FD_187527 | JGI IMG/M metagenome (GOLD analysis project Ga0209489, IMG submission 187527) | Root nodule microbial communities of legume samples collected from California, USA - Siratro white BW (SPAdes) (version 2) | ecosystem: Host-associated > Plants > Roots > Nodule | place... | reverse complement strand
TATATATATATATATATATATATATATATATATATATAAATATAATATATATATATATATAATATATATATATATATATATATAATATATATATAGATATAGATATATACATATATATATATATATATATATATATATGTATGTATGTATGTTTATATAATGTATAATAATTGAATTTTATATATGGATAATGGGGAAATAGAGGAGAAAGAAATTAGTTCAAAACTAATGTTATGATACATTATAAATTTAAATATACAAGTAGGAGAACAAACATGTCACTCTTTTAATTAAACGTTTTCAACATTTTTTTCTTCTTTTTCAGACATACATTGTATCTGCACTTGATAATGGAAAGACATTCCATACTTTTATATTTTTTAAGAAAATAAAAATAATAATAATAATAATAGTTACATAAAAGTGGTAGTAAGTGATTTGTAGTTTGTTATGTTTTTGAAAAATATAAATTATAATATGTAGTTTGTGGTCATGAAATATATGCATTTAAAATATAATTGAATTTACCACGTATTATAGTATGAATGCTATATTCAGTATTCTTATGATCACTTGGTATTATTCCCTGTCTCTTGTGAATAAATGGTTACATGACCCAATGAGATAAAAGCTTGTCATAATTAGGCCCAAAGTGAACCAACCGATCGAAACCCAACCCAGTTTGAAAGCCCAATTCAACTATCAGTGACTTTAAGTCAACTCATCTGCTTGGTTTGGGAGATTAGATGTAATATAGACAAGTCAATGAAGTTGAAACCATAAGTCTCATTTATTGCTACATGCCGAAAATCAAGCTCATACAACTCAATGAAGTTGAAAGCATTGTTCTCATTTTGTGCTAAATGCCAAATATCACGCTCGTCTCATACTTTTCAAATAATAATTTAGTAGTAGATAAACTTGTCCCTTACCCCAAAAACAAGGAAACCTTATTTTATAAGAACTACCATAACATTTGTTCAGACTGGATCTTCATATTCATGTTCATAACAACTTCCTACTTCAATTTTATATGTACTTCAAAATGATTTAACAATCAGTTCCTTCTTACTACAATTGACCATGTATATGCTTTATCTTCACAATTTCAGTTCCTTCCCACAATTTTTTGTTAAGCTTCTGATTATTGCTAGTCTACTTTGTGGTTGTGTAGTTCATGTGGGTGCTTGAATTTCAACTATCCAACTTTCCATGATGAAAATAGGACAGATTTCAACAGGTCTACAAATTCAATCATACAGAAAGGTACCATTCAAATCCCTATAGAAGCTTCAAGATCAGAGATCTCAAACCTTTCTGGTAGGATCTTCTATAATGAACAGCTCAAGCTGTGGGACACTAAAAGGCGCATGAAAGCCTCATTCAATTCTACTTTCGTTTTCAATATTCATCCTTTAACCTCTCCTGGTGGTGAGGGATTTGCTTTTGTGTTGGCAGCCAACACCTCTCTCCCAAGCAACAGTTCAGGCCAATGGCTTGGGATTGTCAACTCAACAACCATAGGAGTCACTAACATAGTTGCAGTGGAGTTTGATACGATGAAAAGCTACTCTGATATTGATGATAACCATGTTGGGGTGGATGTAAAGAGCATCTATTCCATCCAGCAAGAACCTCTTGGACCACATGGTGTTAATCTCTCTAGTGGCACTGATTTTGTTGCTACTGTTTACTTTGATGCTAAACATGGGAAAATGGCCATTTTTGTTTCTCCATCAGATTTGAAGTTGAGGACACCAGTGCTTGTAGTGGATCTTGATTTATCTATACATCTTCCAGAAGATGTTTTTGTGGGATTTTCAGCTTCCACTGGGGTGTATACCCAGGTCAACACCATAAGATCATGGTATTTCTCTAGCTGGGAGTATATTCCGAAGGAAGCCATAAATCTATTATGGTTATGGATATTGATTCCAATAATTGTGGTTGGAGGAGTATGTGGGCTTGCTGGTGCATTGTGTTGGAGAAAGAAACACAGAAAGGAACAAGGGACTGAGGAAGATCTGAACATAGAGCTTGAAATTAAATGCTCATCTAATGCTCCACATAGGTTTCATCTGAAGGAGATTCTATCTGCCACAAAGAACTTCCACCCTTCAAACAAGCTTGGGAAAGGAGGATTTGGGATGGTTTATAGAGGCATTTTAAACGGAAAGGATGTTGCTGTGAAGAGGATTTCAAAGAACTCAAGTCATGGCAAGAAAGATTTTATAGCAGAAATCACAACCATAGAGAATCTCAATCACAAAAACCTGGCGAAGCTTATAGGATGGTGCTATGAGAAGGGTGAGATCCTCCTTGTGTATGATCTAATGCAAAATGGTAGCTTAGACAGATTCATTTCTTCAACAGCAGGAGGGGATTCGACTCTAAGCAGGGAAAGAAAGCTTAGTGTCATATGTGGTGTTTCAAGGGCTCTGGAATATCTTCACAATGGATGTGATAAAAGAGTGTTACATAGAGACATAAAACCAAGCAATGTGATGTTGGATTCTGACTTCAATGCTCGGGTTGGAGATTTTGGCTTGGCTCGCACCATCCATCTCAGTGAAAAAACTCATCACTCAACAAGAGAAATTGCTGGAACACCAGGGTACATGGCTCCAGAAAGCTTCCACACGCAAAGGGCATCTGTTGAAACTGATGTCTATGCATTTGGTGTTCTGGTTCTGGAGGTTGTGTGTGGAGGAAGAAAGGGTGAGCACAAACAGAATCTGAGATGTGGAAACAGCATTTTGGACTGGGTTTGGGAGTGTCATGGCAGAGAAAACATAACCGAAGCTGTGGATTTGAATCTGAATGGTGATTTTGATAAGGCTGAAGCCAAGTGTGTGCTTGAGTTGGGGCTAGCATGTTGCCATCCAAACCCATATGAGAGGCCATCAATGAGAACTGTGTTGCAGGTTCTAACGGGGGAAGCAGCTCCACCTTCTGTTCCATTTGAGAAACCTGCTTTCACATGGCCAGCCACTGCTCCTCTTCTCAACGAGGAGTTGAATTGCGATGTTATAGTGTCCCAAAATGAACCAATAACAGAACTAACTAGTGGAAGATGATGGATCATTCTATGTTTCACAATGTAATGTTTGTTATCCAAATGAAAAAGGGTTATTATTCAGCAAAAGAGTTTGCTGGAGCACCTAGATTTTTGGTTGATTGAAAGTGATGGTTTTGCACCTGGTATTCTTTTACTGGAAAATTTATAGATATTATTCTTTTTATTCTTAACTCATCAAGTGTTATAAAAAAATTCTCTTAAGATTTACCAATTAATCAAAAACTTTTAAAACACTGATATATCATTTTTTTATTATGTATAACTTATTTTTCTTTACATCATATAATAATATGTGGCAGCAGAGTACATAGTACAACTTTTATATAAGAGAAATACCATTCCTCTCACATGTGATAAATTTCTCAGCAAACTCTTGCTGGAATGATCTTTTATTCGTTTAAATAAAAAGGCATTACATTTTGAAACATAGAATTATTCATCATCTCCCACTTTTCAGTTCTGTTATGGGTTCATTTTGGGATACTGTTACTTGGAAATTTAATTCTTCATTGAGAACAGAAGCAGTGGCAGGCCATGTGAAAACTGGTTTCTCAACTGCTACAAATGGAGGAGATGCTTCTCCTGTTAGCACCTGCAACACAGTTCTCATTGATGGCCTCTCATACGGATTAGGATGGCAACATGCTAACCCTAACTGAAGCACACACTTGGCTTCAGCCTTATCAAAATCATCATTCAGTCTCAAATCCACAGCATCAGTTATGCTTTCTCTGCCATGAAGCTCCCAAACCCATTCCACAATGCTGTTAGAACATCTCAGGTCCTGTTTGTGTTGAGCCTTTCTTCCCCCACACACAACTTCCAGCATCAGAATACCAAACGCATAGACATCAGTTTCAACTGAAGCCCTTTGGGTGTGCAAGCTTTCTGGCGCCATATACGCTGGTGTTCCAGCAATTTCTCTAGTTGAGTGGTGAGATTTTTCACTGAGATGAATGGTGCGAGCCAAGCCAAAGTCTCCAAGCCGAGCATTGAATTCTGAATCCAACATCACATTGCTTGGTTTTATGTCTCTATGCAAAACTCTTTTGTCACTTCCATTGTGAAGATAATCTAGTGCCCGAGAAACCCCACATATAACAGCCAACCTCTTTTCCCAATTCAGAGTTGAATCGCCTCCAGAAGTTGAAAAAATGAATCTGTCTAAGCTCCTATTTTGCATGAGCTCATACACAAGGAGGGTCTCACCCTTTTCATAGCACCATCCTATTAACTTCACTAGATTTTTGTGATTGAGATTCCCTATGGTTGTAATTTCTGCTATAAAATCTTGTTTACCATGACGTGAATTCTTTGAAATTCTCTTCACAGCAACATCTTTGCCGTCTAAGGTGCCTTTGTAAACCATCCCGAATCCTCCTTTCCCAAGCTTGTTTGATGAGTGGAAATTCTGGCTGATAAAAGCTCCTTCAGCTGAAATTTACGTGGAGCATTGGAAGAGCTTTTGATTTCAAGCTCTATTTTCATATCTTCCTCCACCCCTTGTCCCTTTATGTGTTTTCTTCTCCAATAGAACACACTAGCAAGCACACATACTCCTCCAACCCCAACTATTGGAATTAAGATCCATAACCATGTTGGATTTTTGGGATTCTTCTCAATGTCCGTCCAGCTAGAGAAATACCATGATGTTATATAATTAAGCTGGGTATATTCTCCAGTGGAAGCTGAAAATCCCACAAAAACATCTTCTGGAAGATATTTAGAGAGGTCAAGATCCTCCACTACAAGCACTGGTGTGCTCAAGATCAAATCTGATTGAGAAACAAAAATGGTCATTTTGCTATGTTTAGCATCAAAGTAAACAGTAGCAGCAACATCAGTGGCACTAGAGAGATTAACACCATGTGGTCCAAGAGGCTCTTGTTTTATGGAATAGATGTTCTTTACATCCACCCCAACATGGTTGTCATCAACATCTTCATGGAAGCTTTTCCTTGTATCGAACTCCACTCCAACTATGTTAGTGACCCCTGTGCTTGTTGAGTTGACAATACCAAGCCATTGGCCTCCTGTGTTAAGTTGAAGAGAGGTATCATCTGTCAGTATGAACGCCAATCCCTCACCACCAGGAGAGGTTACAGGAGTAACGCTGAAAACAGAAGTTGAATTGAATGAAGTTTTGGTGCCTCTTTGGCTGTCCCTTAACTTCAGTTGTTTTTTGTAGAAGACCCTGTCAGAATAGTTTGAAATAGGACCACGAATATCAGGGGTCACTCGAATGGCATCTAAGTAGATTTTTGAGTTCTCGTTGAGCACTAAATCAGCTTCATCCTGTGGTTGGAAGGAAGAGAAATTGAAATAGAGGCCGGTGGTAACTTTGGTAAGGGATAAGATAATGAACACGGTTGTTGCTAACCAAGGGAGCTGCATATTCTCAGTGAGGATTTGTACTAACTTCAGACAAGGTGAAGGAGCACTTGTTTTGAGCTCTCAAATGTATGATGCCTCGTTCCAATATATTATTCCAATGGGAAATTTCGCTTTAATTACATTAGATTTAACAGATCACGTAATTAGAAATGGAAATAATCTCTTCCTACGCGTTAAGGCTTATATCACCAGCAGTCAACAAAATATATATCCTTCCTCCACATACAATTCTATAAAGAAAAATGTTTGTTTCGGAACCTTAACCCTTTGCCAACTGTATATGTGGCAAATTATTTTTACGTGACTGAGTACATATGTGTAGGAGGGGCATTATAGGTTTTTTCCTATCTTTAGAAAGTTTGAAAGGAAAGCTTGAGTTTTCTTGGTGGAATGTGGAGAGTCTCTTAGAAAGTTTGAAAAGAAAGGTTGGATTTAGCGGGTGGAATGTAGAGAGTTATTGAGGAAAAAGGAAAAACCTTTTAGAAAGTTTGAAAGGAAATGTTGGGTTTTGCGAGTGAAATGTGGAGAGTCTGAGGGAAAAGCGAAAACCTTCAGTCAAAGTTGCGTGCGATGGACAGTGGAAAGTGGCGTGCGATGAATGGTAAGAGAGGTGGACGACGATGACAGAACGTGGTATTGCTGTGTTTGTGGGTTTAGGGGAGAACGCTGAAGCGTAAGAGAAGCTGCGACAGCGACGGGTTGAGGCCATGGGTGTACTTAGATGGTTGTTTGGATGTGTGATCAGAAAGTAATGCTCAGTTAAACACTTAAGTATATAAGGTTAAACACTTAGAAGGTTCAAAGTTTTTTGTGAACTTTTCAGTACTGTTTACTTAAGACAAGAGTAGCCACGTAAGTGCCACGTGCGGTTGTAACCTGGGTGTAATGCACGTCAGGTTGTCAACCTATAAGCACTCAAAATATAATGTTATCATATAAGAATTTTCTTCTACATGATTAAGTTTGATTATGCTACTTCTTTCATTTTATGTTTTGGAAAAGTTTACTTTCAGATTACTTTTCATTTTCAGTTGAGGCCAAACTGGTCTTCCATCTCCAACGAACTCAGTCTAGTGTAAGGGACTCAAGGAACTTGGTCTCGGGTAAGTGACTCGACAATAAAGGAAAGAAGAATGAAAGAATAAAGTAACAAAGAGGAATAATGAAAGTGGATTGAAGTTAAAGGATACTTGACACAGTAGATAAAAAGTTGAGACAGGCTTCAGAATGAGAGAGAGAATATCCAAGGAGACAACATGTGTGTAACATTTTTCTTTGTCTCTGAAAAATCTTTCTTTATCTCTCTTGTTTCTTGAAATTATCTCTTTATCTCTCTTGTTTATTGAAATTTTAAAATGTTATATAGGTTATGATTCTTTCAGGATCATAGCTATTTGTGATAAATAGAAATACTCACAACACTGTTTTGTCACACCCTATATTTTTTACTGTGGTGTTTCTCTAATATTACATTGGTGATTGTACATATAAGTACATTATATAGGTATTTTCATTAAGATCTCGACTTTAATTATTCTTGTATGGATCTTCAAAGAGTCTTCTACACAATTAAGTTAGAGTATCTTATTTTAGACTTATTCCATATTATTTTGTACTTATTCCGATAAGATGACAATTATTATATTTGCATTCTACCCAAGAAAATATATTTGTAAAAAAAATTTTGTATACTTGAGTTAGTCTTTTAAGTTTACACTTTTATCATATATCATATGGTGTTGTAATATATCTAACTAATTGCATACTGTCTTTATGATAGATTTGAGTTATCACCATCTTTTAAAATGATTAAGAGTCATGATTAAATGGATTAGGTATTTTAAATATCTAACAAATACTCAAATTGTCTGTCCCTCAAACAAATATATCGTATCACACTATGCTTCCCTCTCTTTTTGACCAAATATTTGATACTCCAATTGGACTAGATTAAGTATTTAATTCGATCTCAATTTTATATTTTTTATAATTAAAATCTAAAATTACAGTGAAATGAAAACAAAATTCTACAAATTGTAAGTTTAAGAAATAGATAATCGTTTGTAGGTTGAATATGAATAAATGTTTTTATTTATTATTTTATTAATATCGTATATTTAAAAATATTGATGTAGATTTGTCTTCATGGTTTACATTATATAATATATTTTTTCATATAATTTGCTTCTTCATTTTAAAATAGTAGATTAATAATTTTTAAAGTTTTTTAGTTGTATTTAGAGAGGATAATAATTTGATTAATTTAAGTATGAAAAATAGAATTAAGTTTGTTTTGTATTTTTATTTACCTAACTGTATTAGATTAGATTTTTTTTAATAGGATGAGTTTGTTATTTTTTTCATAAGTTTAACTAGTATTATTTTGTTATTTATTTTTTTAATAATATTTTTTTATGTGATAACAAATTATTGGTAAATATTGAAGTGTAAATTTAACTTAAATGTCAAATTTTATAGCAATACATAATACGATTCCTTTATATATATATTTTTAATTTTTTTAATTGTTAATAAATTGAAGTCATTAAATGGTATAATGCACGAAGGATCAAGCCTCTTATGTAGACCAACACATTTCAACCCATTTCAACACAAGGTCGGTCCGCATTGATATCCTACCTACGACAGATAATGAGTTAGTTTATTAGCCAAATCAGTTCACAAATACAAAAGTAGTTATTAATTGTACACTTTGAAATATATAATAAGCTATTCCAATATATTTATCATTGATATATTTTATTTTAACCATTAAGTCAGGAAAAAACTTATCATAATTTATATCATTGATTTTAATGATCTAAAATAATTTTTGATAATAAATTATCTACAATAAACTATAAGTTAATTATCAAAATCAGTTTTATTACATAATTTTATATTTTAATTATAACACAATATTATGTTATATTTCTATTTTCGTAAAAGATAATTATTTTTTTTCTACAATGGAAAAAGCTCAATGAAAAAAACTATAATATATATATATATATATATATATACTCATATTTGTCTTTATAACGTTAGAAAACCACCTATTTTTGGTTTCTTGGTGGTTGAGTCTGAATAGTATTCACCACCAAGTTTCCAAGAAAAAACCCAGTTTTGTTTGTTTGCATGATGCTATTGTTTCCTCCCTTCTAATATATTTGACTAGACAACAAAAGTTACTTTCGAAAGAGAATTAATTGTTTCGTGTGACATTCCTATATATAGATGTTTTGACCTTTAAATAAATGTTCTTAACAAAATTATATAATATAAGATAATCTCTTATAAAGTAAACGGTGATATCATTATGAACATGTCGTACACCATTTTGGTACAAGAAAATCCATTCCCTTCTTTTGAAGTGATCGAGCGTGAGCCAAAGAATTGAAAAGTTTTATCTTGTATATCACTCAACTTCTACTCATTCCAAACCTTTGAATAAGAGATTTTAAATAATTCTGACTAGAGCAGTATCAACGGACAAACTTTGTATATAATTATATAATCAAATGCATGAATTAAATAAATTCATTCAATATATATTGATTAATGTACAGGATAATTTATAGACTTATTCACATAGTATTAAAAAAATACCATTTCTCATTTCATTTAGATTTTTAATATATATGTTTTTATGGAAACAAAAAAGTTATAATGTTTGAAATGAACAAATTGAACGAAATCCAAATTTAATTCGGATTCTCCTCCAATAGAGTAATAATCATTTACAAAATCATATTTTTAAGTAGTTGATAATATAAAAATATTTATATATTATGTATTGCATCAAAATTAAGATACTGATTTTGGGTACATTGGTAACCTAGCACAACCATCGATATAGAGGAGAACAAGTCAATACAATGTATTTTTAGGTCAAAAAAAACTTTAAATTTGTTTCAACATAAATAAGAGTATCTATTATTTACTCACTTGAAATAGTAATTTTCCCAAACAACTTAACTTGTATACAAGACACTGAAAATTACAATAAAAAATGAGGGATGAAATAATTTAAGAGAAAAAGCTATGAATACTCATTCAACATAACATAGTGGAAGGATCAGTAAAACCTACAAATTCTCACATGATAGTCAACAAAACAACTTATAATTAAAATTTATGTTTTACTATACTAGATTAATAATTTTATGTAGATTACACGTAATCTACAATAATAGATATCCCAAAATACTTTAATATATCAACTTTTTAATCATAATCTCGCAAAAATATATATTGATAATCTATATTATTGATTTTAATTATAACTATACATAATATACTAAACATAATGTACTAAAAATGTAGTATACAATATTGTATCTATAATAAACTATTAATTAATAGCAAAATGGTTTTGCATAATTTTTATATTTTAATTATAACAATAAAAATTATTTTTGGAGGCTTTGATTTTTATTATGCAATGGACACCCTGTGTTCACCATAAATGACAGCAATAAAAGATATCGACTTATTAAAAAAATACAATAAAAATTGTCTAATATTTCTAATTTTATTAAAAAAAAGTTATTTCTATTGTCATGTATTTTTTTACTTTGTCAACCATCGATGACTATGGTAGCAAATATTGAATTACAATAGGTATTACAATGGACAGAAAATTATATAAGAGAACACCGTGTCAGAGTTTAAGGTCCAGAGACAAAATTCAGAAAACGGAAACAATGAAACTTGCAAAGGTGATTTTGGTGTTGGCAAACACAACTTGATGATTGAGTCATTGAAAATTATTATCCTTTTCCAATCAAACTTATTATTTTATATATTATTATGATGCGTAAAGATTGAAGCAAAAGCATAGAAAAAGTCATCATTGTATTTTATATATATTGTCTAACTAGTTGATCCTCTCACATGAAATATTCTGTTAAAGGCAAACTCTCGGTAGGTTCAGTGCCACATAATTTGACTTGACTTTTATGAACTGAAAGGGTTAGTAGCATAACATTGAAAAATCGTTAAAACCAGATGAAACACCTATCACACGTGATAATGTGCCTTTGAATAATCATTAAGAAATAGGGTAAATTCTTTCTTCCTCATCAGGTCAAAGATCAAAACCATCTATATTGTTTTGGCTCTTGGACTCATGTTCTATGCATGCATAGGTATTTCACATAAGCACTTGTGTAAATGTTAGAGAAGCTATGACAATACTTTATGATATTGTATAAATTATTTTTAACTTTTTCCAATCTTTTCCAAAGATGTTAGCATGTTAAATGAAAATAGTTTCACTGTATTTTCTTTGACTGTAAAATAACTTATTCATAAATATTTACATGAGCACTTATCTAGTGTTTCATTATGTTATCTGCTCCTTTTGTAATAGAATTTAATAAGTTGTTTACACATCTTAAGATATTTTTTAATCTATACCAATTAGAGACTAAGACTTTAACCTTTCCTAACAAAACTTTCGTTAACACGAACTAAAAAATATTTTCAATTTCAATGCGTTCTTACTTAATTCATATATATCCAACTTTTTCTGAATACGTTTAAGATACCTACTATTTTTGCCGGCGTTCTAAGTGTTAAATATAATATTATTTTAATGGTATAAATCACCATCCATGATTGTTTTCTTTTTCGTTCCACAAACCAGAAACAGGAATTTTCCCGGAAAAGGCAATCCTAAAGAGACAATTAGATAATTCAAAAAAAAAATAAAAATGAATCCATTGACCCAAAACGTGGTTTATATAAACAAAGGAATGATGCATCATAAACATTTCAGAACTCAGAATTGGCCTTCGATTAATCCCTATTTGGTGACCCTTCTTCACCTTGTCTAAAATTATTGCAAACCCTTCAAAAATCAAGCCACTTTTTGCCATTTCAAAGCAGAAACATGCAATTCCCTTGGTTAGTGAAATATCAATATGCAGCAACACTCTTCGTTACCATTGCCCTTACCAAAGTTACCTGTTTTTATTTCAATTTCCCTACCTTCCAACCAGATGATGATTCTAGTCTATGGCTGAGCGATCATTCAAAAATATACTTAGATGCCATCCAAGTAACACCTGATATTCGTGGTCCTATACAAAACTATTCTGGACGTGCTTTCTACGGAAAGCCATACCAACTTTGGACACAGAAGAAGAACCAAAACCAAATAGCGTCCTTCACCACCACTTTTGTGCTCAACATCAATCCACAAACTACCCCTGGTGGTGAAGGTTTGGCCTTCATCTTAACTTCCGATAGGACTGTCCCAGAAAACAGTGATGGAGGATGGCTTGGTATTGTAAATGCTACTTCCAATGGAACTTCACAGGCTGGTATTCTAGCAGTGGAGTTTGACACAAGACACAGTTTCACCGAAGATGGCCCCGACAATCATGTTGGCATCAACATAAACAGCATCAACTCCATCCAACAGGTTTCGTTAATAAACACTCGGGTCAATCTTTCGTCAGGTCAACATGTCAAATTTCGCATTCAGTACTTCAATGACATAATATCAGTTTTTGGAGCCATGGATGGATCTTCTGAAGAATCTATGGAGACCCTTTTGGTAACTCCACCTCTTAATGTGTCTTCCTTTCTTCAACAAGAGGTTTACGTTGGTTTCTCCGCCTCAACGAGTAACTACACGCAGCTGAACTGTGTAAGATCGTGGGAATTCAGCGGTGATGATATTAGAGATAATGAGAAAAGTCTCTTGTGGGTTTATGTTACTGTTCCAACCGTGATTGTTTCTATTATCATTGGTGGGTTGGTGATCTTTTTCTTGCGCTGGCAAAAGGGTCGCCGTATAGAGGGGCCAGAAGATGCATACCCGAGGATAGAGGATCAGATTCAATATTCCTCCATGGCTCCAAAGAAGTTTAGGCTAAGGGAGTTAACGAAAGCAACTGGTGGTTTCAGCCTTCAAAACAAGCTTGGACAAGGAGGGTTTGGAACAGTGTATAAGGGGCTATTGGAGAATAAGGAGGTAGCTGTAAAGAGAGTCTCCAAGAACTCACGCCAAGGGAAGCAAGAGTTTGTGGCAGAAGTGACAACAATTGGAAGGCTTCACCATAGAAATTTGGTGAAACTCACTGGTTGGTGCTATGAGAATAGAGAGCTCCTCCTTGTGTACGAGTTCATGCCTAATGGCAGCCTAGACAAGTACCTCTTTGGTGACAAAAGTTTTGGTAATTGTGGCCTTGAAGGAGGGTACTGTTCTCTAACACTGGATTGGGAAACTAGGCACAGAGTGATACATGGGGTGGCTCAAGCACTTGACTACCTTCACAATGGATGTGAGAAGAGGGTTCTCCACAGAGACATCAAGGCCAGCAACATAATGCTGGACTCAGATTACAATGCCAAGTTGGGAGACTTTGGATTGGCTAGAACAATTCAGCAGAGAAATGAAACACATCACTCTACAAAAGAGATTGCAGGAACACCGGGGTACATGGCTCCAGAAACGTTTCTCACTGGAAGGGCAACAGTGGAGACAGATGTGTATGCATTTGGTGTGCTTGTGTTGGAAGTGATGTGTGGAAAGAGGCCAGGGAATGTGTATGCACAAGATGACTACAAGAACAGCATTGTGTATTGGGTGTGGGACTTGTATGGGAAGGGAAAAGTAGTTGGTGCTGTTGATGTAAGGTTGAAGAAGGATGAGATGAAGGAGGAAGAGGTGGAGTGTGTTCTTGTTCTTGGCTTGGCTTGTTGCCATCCAAATCCACATCAAAGACCATCCATGAGAACTGTTCTTCAGGTTCTGAATGGTGAAGCAGCTCCACCTGAAGTGCCTCAGGAAAGACCAGCTTTTATGTGGCCTGCTATGCCTCCATCCTTCAAACAAGCTGAAGATAGCTCCCTCATCCAGGGAACACTCACTCCTTTCACAGAAATCACTGGAAGATGATGAACTAGTTCATGGAGATCATCAAGATTATCCTGGTTAGTTGTAGATTTTGAACCACTCTTGGATTCACAGATCTTAGCTTTTCTTTGTAAATACGTAAACTCTGATAAATGTGTTGTTGCTGCATGTCATTGAGCAACGTGTCTTCAAAATGAAAGTGTTTTTTTGATAATTGTATGATCTTGATCTTCCTTCGTGATGGATCATTGCTTGAATAGTTCAAAAGTAGAGTTTAATCCCATTATATGGGTTGTTAAGTATTATACTAAAATTGTAATTACTTTTATTAGAATTTCATTGTAAATTTGTTTAGACATTTGATGATATATATTTCACACGGGCTTTGTACTTTCTTTGTATTATGTAGACGAAATTATTTGTTCGTTTACCATCTTACTGTGAAGGAAATTATATTGCCACTTGATCTCATACTACAAGATATTAAACTAATCCTGAATGTGACGTTCAAGTTGTTTGACCGGTTAAAAATATAATAATCGGTTATATTTTGTTTAGAAGAATATTAAAATTATATTTCTATATCGGATATCAAAATTATACTTTACAGTATGATATCAATTCTAAACATGTTTCTCAATTTGTTCGAATAGAACTAAAGTCGGATTCTTTTAACTAAAGTCATATTGAAGTCTTTTGAATGAAAACAAGTATATATATATATAACTTGTATTTTTTTCATAATTTTTTCTATTTTAATTATCTGTTTTTTTATAATTTATTTGACATGTATAAAATTATTATGAAGTATTTTATTAAAAATCACACATTAATTAAAAATAAAGACTTTATAATAATATATAAGTAAGTATAAATCTTATTTTACAAATCATTTTATAATGTTAATTAGATTTAAAATTCACTTGTCAGAATTAAATCATTTTATAAGATCAAACTCTATCATATCGATTTTCTCATCAAACTTACAGCAAATCCAGGTCTGACCTCGTGAGGTAGGGTCTATGTTATTCATACTTAATACAAAAGTTTCTCTTTTTATTGTCTTCCTTTTTTTCTTCTTTTTAAACTTTATGTAGATTTATAAAAACAATAATATCCATTATATGAAGTTATTAAAAAAGTATTTATCAAATTAAAATGCGAGTACTTTTTTTACTTTTAATAAAAAGCTTGTATTCATCTTTTGACAATGTTTAAAGTATTGGAAATAACCTACATTAGGAAACATGAGTGGACATGTCGTATGTATTTATCCCTCAATTTTCAATACGGTCGTAAAGAGTACATGGAAAAGAATAATCTATTAAATAGTTAATCTAACTACTGGTTATAAGAGACAAACAAAATAAAAGTTGTATGCTACAGTAATAAACTATTCACAAAATCCAAAATCACTTCAAGTGTTCAAGAGTAAGTCATCCATAAATCAATATCTTTTAAAATATATTTTAAATTATCTATAAATATGTGCTGCAAAATAATCAATTTCCTACCACGATCACATATAACTATAATCTAATTTTCCTTAAATTGATATAAGAATATATTTTCTTATTTTAATGATAATAATAATAAAATTAATTATGATAAATTAGTATCGTAATTAATTGTTTGTTTTTAAAAATTGTATTTTTCTGAATAATTAATTTGACTACTATTGTAAATGATAATTTTAGTCGTAATTATTTGAGTTAAAAAAATCTAATACAATAATCAAACTAAATAATTTATACCTTTATTAATTTAATCGATTTAAAAGTACTTTAAAAACGAAAATAAATATTTATTGTGTAAAGATCAACACAGGTATAATCTATATCATTATACAAAAAAAAGGACAATTTTACTTTAATTGCGATATCATCTTTTAATTTGACAATTTTACTTTTTAGTAAATAAAAAATAATTTATTTCTTATTTAATAAAATAAAATAGTTGAATAATTCTTTTTAGGATAGCTTCTTTTTAGTGTTATTTCTGAATTATATAATTTTATCTTTTAATAAATTAAAAAAATGATTTATTTAATAAAATAAATAATTAAAAAAAAAAGTTACCCAATTGTCTTAATATTATTTTCACAAAATTATATATATATATATATATATATATATATATATATTAAATTGTTTTATTTTTATTTTTAATTTATTTATTCATAAAAATAATAAAATTATAAAAAAAAAATGTGAATACTATGTTTTGACAGTTAAAAAGGAGAAAGAAAGGGTAAACTAAGGCCCGTGAGCCCAGAGACAGCCCAAACTGTAGTTGGGCCTTAATAGAAAAGACCAAGTAAAATCGTCAATACGAACCCTACGCATTCCCATTTCCCTCCCAACCCTAATCCTTCCCCTTTAAATCCCTTTGCTGAATCGGTCTCCGCACTTTTCTCTTTCATTCGAAATCCGAAGGATTCGAGCTGTGATGTGCGGCCTAGGTTTCTGTTCGGTTCTTTAGCGTTTGTTGTTTTTTCTTCTATTCATTTCTTGAATCCTCTTGTTCCTCTTGAAAACCATGTGATGAATTTGGATTTACATTTTCTCACGACGGTCGTCTGAGATTTCCTGATGCAATGATCCTATTTTTCTGATGGTCTTCTTTTACGTGTTTGATCTTTTTGTCTGGTGAAAAAGAGTTTTCCATTTCGTTTTTCATTTTTTCTAAAATGAAGAACGTTTTTGCCTATAGTTTGAAGGTACAGAACCATCTGAATCATTGATGGTTTTTGTTTTTGAAATGAAGATAAGGTTTACAGGAAGTGTTACTCGTTAATTTTAATCCTAAAAAACAATTACACTTCATTTCTTTTTTTATCAAGGATGTTGATGGATCTTTTAATTTTATTTATCGTATATGAAAATATGTATTTTTTTAAAATACTTAAGCATCATTGTCACAGTTTTTGCCTAGTTTTTTTTATGTAGAGAAGATTTAAACATACATCGGTTGGAACTTTGATAGTGAAAAGTGAAAATGTCTGAATAAATATTAGTATTTACTATATGTTTTTGTTGTTGGGTTTATTTCGTTATTTTGGAAGATTTTACTAGTATTTCGAGTTTGCCTGAAAATTGAACTTACTAAAATTTGCCTTGGCTTTTGAAACAGAATCATTCTTCTATATTCTTTAGAGGTTTTTTTACTAGCAACTTTGTCTAATTGTTTACAAACATAGCATAGTTTTTATTTGAAAATTATGAGCCTTTGTTTTTTTTTTTCACTTGGATGGAAAATCAATCAGAATTTAGTTATTAGTTAGAGAAATTCTGAGTTTGGTTTCTCAAATGCATTTATTTTCGTTTGAAATATATATATATGTATTCAATTAAAAAGCGAATTTATCATTTAAAATGGAAATAGTTATGTAATTTGTTGGAACAATTAATCTTTTAACTATTATAGAAGTTGCACATTGAAGAATGACTGTTAATTCTTTATATGCTTATTTTTTAATTTAAATATTCGTATTCATTATATTTAATAAACATTGAACACATTAAGATTGAAAAATAAATTTATATTTCAGAAATTAACATTTATAATCAAAGAAAAAAGAACAATATTGGAAAACCTGGCTCCAAATTTGGTTTTCTGAGTGGAACAAAGAATTTAGAATTCGGTGAAAAAAAAGTTCTTCGGAGAATTAACAATAAATATATGATATAACCAAGAAGGGGATGCTGGTAATCATCAAGAATTGTACATCAATAATATTTTAAAATTTACTTTCATCTGGACAAACAATGCTGGACAAATAATTGTACAGTTTTATCAATGATTGAATTTCTCATATTGAATGAGATGTCATGCCAGTACTGCTGATTTAAAAATCTGGATTCCAGAATGTACTAACAAAAGACTGCTTAACGAGGAGTTCTTTGATCCACCCGCTTACAATATTCATATATTTGAAATACTTTGTGCTGCAAGATGTTAAGTTAATGAGAAGTAATCATGATAAAAAGATAATTACTATTATTATTTATTAAGATTAATCTTGTTTAGTGGTATATATGCGCAGGAGAGAATTTACCAGCTCCTCATGAATCATGACTCCATATGATGATCCAGTGTATAGGCATAAATGTCAGAAGCACTAGTACCAGGCCTAACAAAACCCATAAAGAAAATTACACATTTGAACAAATAAGGTTGTTTTGGCAAGGATGACCTAGACAAAATTCAATCAAGAGCCTAGTTGACAAACTCCTGGATAGGTGAAGGATTGAACCAACATGTGACACAAATGACAAAACACTAATGTAGCAATCCTTGTGTCAATCAAGTAGCTAAGATGTTAATACCACAGAACATGGAAATACCTTTTGTTGATAGTACCATAATGGAATTTAGGCTTTCCTCCTGCCTTCATATCTTCAACATACTACAGCCATGAGAAAACACCATAAGATACATTATTACTATGCAAAAAATAAGACCTAAAGCATAAAAAAATGTTCAAGCATCTGAACCATACCAAACTTAATGTGACCACCATTGATGAAAAGGATAGAGAATTGAAAGGTATTTCATTGAGAGGGAAAAGCTGGCATTCTGATGATTCTGGACCAGGTGAAAAATGGGGGTTCTTCAACCTTGCTAAGAAGATTATATAAGTCTGCCTCAAACATGCCATAACCATGACTAAAAATTTGTAGCTACATTAGAAGATCAAGTAAAAAGGGTAAAATAATAAATAAATGCTGATTCTTGGTTACCTGGCCAATTAAAGGAATATCTAATTGAGCAAAGGGAGAAATCACTTCCACGTCCGCATTGGCTTCCTCCCTTGTTTCCCTGATGGCACCTTCCATAGCTGACTCTCCAATTTCCAGATAACCAGCAGGAAGTGTCCTTGTTGACACCAAAATATGAAATCAACATACTTCACCAATGATAAGAGAAGCAATTCTCATAACACAAAATTATTAGCATTTCTGTTTTTATAAAGAACACACGTGGTACCAACATTATATGTTCATGCAGAAAAAGTGTGTACTGTAATATTTCACAATAACCAGCTTATGAATAAGATTCCAGTGCTGATCAAGATGGATTTACAATGAATTACAAGACTGAACTTAAGGAAAGAGATACAATAACACAGGGAATTGAGGAGGCCACAATATCTCCTATTCACTCCATAATCACCAAATTCTTCATCACTTATTGTCTCACTCTACTCTTCTATCATTTTGTATTTTTCTGTGGCGTACAACATAATTTCTCCCCTTGAAAGAAGTTAGTTACAGTCATGCCTATTTCCTTCTGGTTCACTATAATTCTTCCTCATTTATACGACATTCTGAGTAGGTTTCCCAAGAATGTAAGTGGAATGAATGAAAATACTCAGTACAAATAGGAGTGAAATCTTACCATAGGCCATAAGATGGTTCAATCTTCCGCTTGCAAAGGAGGACCTTGTTATCGTGTTCAATGAGGCAACCGACTACCTACTTTGTCATCCAAATGCATGTAATGATCAGAAGAAAAGTAGAGAGCAGAGCCGTCTTTAAAAGTTTGGATGCTATAATCATGAAAATTTGGCCTCTGCACCCGTAATATTTAAAAATAAAGGGCACAACTTTAATATTTCAAAATATTATAATTGCATAACAAAGCACAAAAAACAAATAAAAGGGCTGGTGCAAATTTGTGGTCTTTTAATATCTGGACATTCTCAATAATTGGAAGTCTTGTGCAGAGGGTCTGCTTGCACAGTTCTATGGGTTTGGTTGCGACTGCTACAATGAATAGTATATAACTAGTACAATTATTTGTCCAGATGAAAGTCAATTTTAAAATACAGCTTACTTTTGTTGAACTTCTCAACAAGCACTTGCAGGAGAAAAAAAGAAATGAACCAAAGAAATTAAAATAAGTCAATTTTTTCACATAAGTTGAAATCAACCTGTATACCTCAATTTTTTTAGGCTCCCATTTTATAAGTTGAAGTGCAGAAGTTGAGTTTAATTTTATGGGAGAAGTTTGATTTATTTTACCGTTTAATTCATTTTATTTCCTTCCCCTATAGATGCTACATTTTGAGAGGTTTATCCAAACTAGCTCCTAATCTTTTCCAAATCCTAAATTATTTTTGCATATGCATGCCAGTTTTGCAGTAAACAGAAGTACTTCACTCAGAGAATGAGACTTGAATGCATACCACTTTAAAACAATTAGCATGCGATTAATTATGAACCATATCAACATCAGAACTAAATCTATGCATTACATGATAAACAAAGCCCAAAATCTGATATAACAATCTGCTTCCTCAAATCAACTAATGCTAAATCAAGATTGAACCTCATTTTCTTTTCTCAATGCAAGCATGAAATTTACCTTAAAAATCTAGTAAGAGTCATAATATTTAAAATAACAAGTCATAACTAATAAGTACTAACTGTCAAATACTTTCAGTCTAAAGTCTCATACTTTATCAACTTGAATAGAATGTTAGGTAATCCACAAAACTGTACCACTTTCCATATAATTACAACTAAAACAATAGAATCAAATCTGAAAATTGCAACAGTATTCTTTAATAACATAAGAAACGATGTGAGATTTGAGGAGAAAACAAGGTTTTCTTATATTGCAGGAAAGTAATTGTGGTATGACTTTTTAAGCACTTACCATTTTTGGGTTCTGATAGGCAATCTTCCCACAGCTGGTACATATGGCTCTGAATCTCTCTTCTCCTTCAGGTATTCCATGCTTCGTTGGACCACCACACCACTGACAGAACTTAACGTTTTGAACATCTCCCTACATTGTAATAGAACTTGACAATAAGACCAATAGCTATAAGATCAGAGAAACTCTAGGTACCATCAGAAATGTAAGGATTATGGTACTATTATTGAAAAAACTCTCTTTTTCTCTCTCCCCATTAGTGTGACTAAACTCATTAAGCTACTGGCCTAAAAAATAACTGTACCAAAACCCTTAGATTTCTGTGGGTATGTAACTCTCATAGGACAGGAGGTGATGACATTTGTAGAGAGTATAGGGATATGTAACTTCAAGATTTTAACAGAGTTAAGATATCTTTCTGATTAGTCCATGGAAAATCTGCTGCAAAAAAGGGGCATTCTTATAAAATCAATAGGCCAATCCATAATGCAACTATATACGATATAAAAGAGTAGAGTTACTCATCTATCTACCACCACAACAACCAGTCAAATCCTTCACACAACACACTCATCAAACTTAATCATAAATGTAAGTGAGATTTGTTAAAGATCTCACAAAAACTACTATATAAGTAAACCTTCCCCTGACTAGGTTGCAACGGGATTTCAATCAATTAGTAGGATCAAATAGTTTATAAGAAAGCTAGCACCGATAAATTTCTGCATAAACTGTATAAACTAAAATGAACTTGTACATAGATAATAAAAGTGTGTAGAGGTAGTTATCCATGCCGTAATTTCAACATTAAAAAACATACATACGAGGATTGATTTTCCAAAGATTTGATATGACTAAAACAATGAAGAGCAATATTCGTTGTGTGTTATAATTCAACAGTTGCAGTAACTCACAGTAGAACGAAGAGATGATGAAGGAGAGTGATCAGAAGAAGAAGCCATAAGGAGATTGAAACAGAAGAGAAGAGCCCTTGATTTGTACGAGATTCTGAAAGACAAGAAACAAAAGGAGAAGGAGAGGAAGTGAATCGAGGAACAGAAAAGGAACCTATCCTCTACTGTTGCGGCATAACTGTAGAGTGATGGAGTTTCATCTTTCACCGTTTACAAACTTGCATTTTGTTTAGGATTTTAAGTGAAAAATATTTTGGACGGTGAAGATTTGTGCTGCTCAAATTTCGACAGCAATGAAGCAATGAAAATGACATGTGAGCAACAAATATGATGTCACAGTATTTTAATTTAATTCACTTTTGGTAAGTAAGTGAATAGCAAAATAGAAATAAATACTATTTAAGTATATCATCCATTCATTTATAATTAATCTTTTATACATATTTATATTTTTTCTATGAAAACAAATAAATATGGGCTTGTCTTTTTTACTTATTTATTTTTATTGATTTGTGTGTTTTCCAACATTTCTATGCTTACTGTATATCAATTTCAAAATTATTTTAATACACATTAATGTGTCTGATAAAAATTTATACACGTTTGGTATCTAAGTATATAAATTAAAATAATATTATCTAATATGATATATCATCTTATTTAATTGTTATAAAAAAAAAACCTTCAATATATTCTTGTAATAATAATGTTAAAATTTATTATTAAATATTAATATTAATATTTTAAACCAGTAAGTAATACTTTCATCATTTATGAACTCCTTAACATTTTTTATTAGAAATTGAAAACAGTATTAGCACAAACTAAAATTACTAAATTTTTAAAAATTGAAAAACTAAACGTAATGTTAAATTTTTACAGGAAGTAAAATTACACGTACACAAAGTTATAAAGACCAAAAATAATTTAAGCCTTATTATTTATTTATTTTATTATTATTGTAAATTCAAATGTACCTTTCTAATGGTGCGTCTCATCTTTCATATTGTTTTTCCTCATTTTAAAGGTGGAATTTATTCGCTAATTTCAAATTTTCAAAGAAAATTTTACTTTCCTAAAATCTTTACAAAATAGTCTTACTTTTATATGCATATTCGAACTTTTCAATGGTCTATATTCAATTTATTCTCTTTAAGCTCTTTCTTAACTAAATTTCAATGTTTCTTTTATTTAGAAATGATCAATAGTTAAAACTAATTTTGTACAATAATTTAAATTATTTTTTAATTCCAAGATATAATTTATATATTTTAGGATATTTACTTATTTTAAATTATCATTTTTATATTTCAATAAATTATTCATTAGAATTTGTAATTATACAAAAGCATAAATTTATCTTGTAACATACAAAACTAGTTTGACAATGATGAATAGAACACAGATTGAGAAAAGTTTATCTTTGTTTCTCTTACCCAATTGTTGACTAAACTGTTTATTCAAATTCAAATATGATATAATCAAAATTCAAAATACATGGCATGTAAAAGACTATCTTTTATGTTTAACCTACTAAATCCCGATAACTGTAAATGGATTAATTCAAGTGAGAAAAGGCTAATTTTGAGAATATTTCTCACTTAAACAACATTATTTTCACACAAAAGAGATTTATTTCAGTAAAGAACACTTTCTAATCTAGTATCAATTCTTGTATATCACATGAGTATGAAAGGTCAATCAATATTTTCATATGACTCAACCAATTTGTTGGCTTGTTTTAAGCCACAAGTGACCTTTCTCTGTTTTCTTAAAATGACAGGTTTTTGTCAATAATAAATAACCTGCTTTATTTTCAGGTGGAAGAAAAGGACTATGCTGGCAACTCAACTACAATGACAATGGCCAACTATGGCATGTATCACATGTAAGGTAACTCCTTTCTGATTGATTTTCTAAATAACCGAAAAACAACAAAAAGAATGTTAATTAACTAGGTAAAATTGTCATAATATATGTTTCTAGCTTATGAATTTTACTCCTAAAGCTGCATGATTATGGCTACTACATATACAGAAAAAAATCATTGGTTGAACAATGTGTGTAAGTTACTGCAAACTGTTTGATACTACAGTTTGACTTCTCCCTTTGAATAAAAAAAGAGAAAACAAGTACTTAGTCCCTAATACAAGGCCAGCTTATCACACAAAGATTGATAAGCAGCACTGCACTGCTTGAACTTTTCCTCTGCTATAACCTATAAACATGCATAATAACTAAAATAATTAGTAAGCTCAACTCAACATGTAAGACAGAAATTCTTCAAAAGGAAAAGAACAAAAATGAGATAATTACTCAACTATTAGAGCCTGGCAATACCTTAGAAGAGCCATGATGACGATCTGGGTGCCACTTTAAAGCAGATATCCGGTATCTGTTTTCATAAGGTTGTTTAGAATACATTGAAGAGAAAGTGCAAAAGAACTCAGAAAACACACAAGAGGAAGCAGAAAAGAACTGACGCATTTTTCACATCTTCAAGTTTCAGAGGACCAGAAGCACTCAATCCAAGGACTAATCTATATGAAGCTAAATCTGAATGTGAACAATCTGACTCTGCTTCAGTTGATTTTCCATATTCATTTTCACTTCGATGTCTCCACTTCCAAGATTTTCCGTAATTAGAAAAGTTTCCCGACCTCCTCCGAGGATTTTCCTCATTTATAAAGGACCAATTGAAAGATCGATTGCCACCAAAAGCACAGCGAAAAACAGTTTCAACATCGAAATCATCTTTGCAAAATTCATAATCTCCTGAAAGACATCAAGTTTGTTTGAAACATGAATCCAGAACAAGCCCATTGATATCCAGAATCTTCTTTTCACCACAAATCAAAAAACACACTGTGGCTTGTTTAAGAAAACTTGTGATGCAAGTTAAACCAAAACAGCTACATGATATCTACTAGTTAAGTACACCCATCCTACACAAGCAGACTGGAAGTTTTCTAGACAAGATGCAGTTAGAAGATTTCAAGAAGAAATCATTTAACAAACACTAATCAAGAGAGCCAGTATTGCAAGGTAGACACACACTATTATAGCATAACTACGTCAAGCGTCCTTACTTCTGAACTGATGTTTTGATCTTTGATTGTCATTCCTGTGCCTTCTGGAGTGTTTTCTGAACCATGAAGGGCCTTGACTGGGAGAAGGATCACCCTCATCAACATCCCCTTTCCAACTCTAAGACATGGAAGAAAAGAAAGCACAAGAATTAGATGCAACATCTTACAACTAACAAATACAGGAAAGAACGCATGCAAGGGAACCATCTAAAGCTAGGGCCAAAAGAGTTCATATTAAAAAGCTATAAAAATAATGATACTAAGGACTTCTCAACATCATCATATTGGGGGGAGTATAGCAATACAAATTTTATCCAAAATGTATAAGAGAACTATATGGTTCCACTACAAAATATAGCGAACAAACAGTTAACAAATCATCATATAACTGAAAAGTAAGAATATTAGCCAGTAATATATAAAAGGTTATAGTCCAGATTGGACAAACGCAAAAGCAGTTATAGTGGCACAATTAAGTCTGCCAGAAATTCTGTTCACAACGGAAATGTTGTCATCAAAAAGTTATAACATAAAAGAAATGACAAACTTAGTATTGAAAAGCTCACATTGAATGGATAAGGCCAAATCATATAGTATATAAGTGGGTGTAAACTTTATTTTAAAGCCAGTTTTACAATATCTGAATTAGGTTTAAATTTTACTTCTTTAAAATGGTATTGGAGTCGTTGAGAACCTATCCCAAAAAGTGGTTGAGTCTCGTGTCACCTGTTATCGGGTTCCCCCTAATCCCATCTTTGAGATGTCCAATCCACATTGAAAAGAGTCCACATTGACTATACATGTTGAATTAGGCTTAAATTCCATTATTTTAAGACTTAGATGCAGTTCTTTAGGTATTGTTGCTTAGGTATTGTTGCTGTTTTTTTCTCCAATTATAATTGAAGTTTCACTCAGAAACCAATTCTGACTTTAAATGTGGACCTTACTAGCACAAGTTACCAAGATGACACTCAAATTTTAACCAGAGAATAACACCTAAGACATCTAATCTAAGGAACTTTACCTAGGTTCTGTCTTTAAAATAAATGTCTGACAAAAAATTTAGGAAGCCAAGGTGCGCTGATCAAGTTAAATTAAGGCTTGATCTTTTCCTAGATTTTATGGTTTGTGAGGATAAAAATATCTTCATAGATGGAATAGGGGAATAGCAAAATGATAGCTGGTGTTGGAATTTGAAGCGGAGAAGAATTTTTTTTTTATGGGAAAAGGATCAAGAAGAGATGGAAACAATCAATTTGACTAATGGGTAAATCTGGAGGAAACTTTACCCCAAGACTTCAAGGAAAAAGAAGGAAAAAAGAAACCATCTTCTCCTCAAGCTACGTAAGTTAAAATTAGATTTTAGAGAAGTCAATAGGAAATAACTTCTACAATTAGCTCATGTGTAGGCTAATTTTAACTTGTGGGGAAATTGATTTCATTTTTTTTTCTCTACTAAAATGCTAATGGAGAAATTTCTCTACACAGACTCAGTTTCCCAGCTGATTTATAAGGAGAATAAGGGTGTGTTTAGGTAAACCTCACGTTTTTTTTCCAATACACCAACATAGTTACTTCTCTGTTATCCGCTTTGAAATATTGAAAGGAGGTAGCTTTTTGGTCCCAATGGAGATGTCTCTTTAAAGGTAGTTAATGGTGAAAATTATACTTGCCCTTTAATTACTTTTGTTTGAACCTTAACATATACCCAATAAAAATATATTTTTTCCGTGAATAGTGTTTTGTTGAGAACTTGAAAACCCACCAAAACGTGCTGAGCAACACTAACCTGAAACATGAATTGCGCGTAAGCATTGACATCGCGGAGCAGTGTTTGTTTGGCACGAAGTCTTCCGAATCTTCTCGAGTGTTCGTTGCATCTCTGCGAGCAAAAGGGTGTCAGAAAAAAAAAAAAAAAGTTGTGGAAGAATTCACGGTGAAGCAGAGAAGGTAAACTTCATGGGACTGACGGATTCCCAAAAGGTGCGAGCTTTGCGTTGCAAGTGATGAGTGGAATGAAAGAGTCTGGTGAACTTGGTCTTGTTCATTTTTTCTCAAAATCTTGAAACTAAGAACATAAAAAAAGGGAAAGAAAAAAACCTTTGATTCATCCTAAGGGGGTGAATTATGCCCAAAAGTGTTTTGGTAGCAAATTTATTTTTTATTTTTTTTAAAAAAGGGACTGATATCTCAGACATATATTTTCTTTTTTTTAATACATTTTATATGAGCGTCCAATATATTTTACAAAACTAACACATTCATGTGCTTTTATCTAATCTCTTTTCCAAAAATGTCAAAGATGGACCACAGGTATGTTTCTTAAGTCACCTTCGGCATGTTCTGTAAATCAAAAAGCTCTTCTTAACATGGCTGTGTTTTGTTCCTTCTTATATGTCTTTTTATTTTCCAACACCATCTTTCTATTTTATAAAATAATTGAATATTAATTATGTGTCTTTATTTTTCAACAATATAATTTTGTACTTCCTAATATAATTTGCCAGATTACTAATATAATTCATCATGTTTAATTTCTTCTCTAACTTTATAATCTTCTACGTGTAATTTCTTTTTTACCCAATTTCAATTTTCAAACTTTTCTTTTACTTTGACTCATTCAAATTGTAAACCTTCCTTCATATTTTTTTCATCACTCCACCATTTTTCTAAATCAATTGAAATGATCCCTTTGTATTATCATTATATATTTTGAAAGCAAAGAAAAGTGTTTTTTATGTTTTTATCATCAAATAAGTTGGTTTAATTGCACTTTTGATTTATCAAATGTAATAATGATGTAAAATTTGTGTGGATCGGATCCTCTAAATACACCATTTGGATCATGAGGCTATTGATAACTAATTTTCTTCAAAACATCATGCTATTATCTTCAAAATGATAATGTTTTATGAAAATTATATTTATACACAAACTAAAATATTGCAAAAAAAATCCATAAAAGTAAAATAATTCATAAAAAAACAATCAATAAAATAATTTATTAAAATTTGTATGATCTTAGATACCATATGAATCTTTTTTAGTATTTTGCAATCTCAATGGAATAGTATCAGATGTCCTCCAAATAAAATCCTGATAATCTTAATTAAACATTATAATATTTTTTTATATATATATATATATATATATATATATATATATATATATATATATGTGTGTGTGTGTGTAAAAGATGGTTGTGATTCCAACATCCTTACCTCATTCTCTTTAATCAATTAGTACAGTTTCCAGCAGAGTTTATGATATTTTGCAGAGTTGGCACTGAATGAATAGACTGCCCCCATGTATGAGCCTGTCACGTTTAAAGCTTAATGTCTAAATAAAGTTATTAAGAAAAGGGAATTTATGTCCATTTTTTTCAATGAATCATGTGCAGCTAAAAGAATTTTGATTCTTTATATCTAATCTTTTAAAACTTTATTTTTATGTATTATTGATATACAAAATCTTATATTTGACAATTTTAAAATATTTATCGTAAAAACTAAGACATTATAGTACACAGTAAATTTACGTTATAATCATTGCATAATTTAGCCATTCTTTTAAATTCAATAAATGAAGAAAAAACGAAGATTGCTTTTAAAATGCACAGTAAAAGAAATCTCACAAAAGTGAATGGTAGGGAAAAGTAAATGAAAGGAAGGGAATAGCTCCCACTTCTTGGGAGAAAATAATTTGAGAAGAATCACTTTACTGTTTTCAGACAGAGAATGCCCAATGTTTTTATTTTTTGTGCAATTTTTCATGGTGAAAATGTAGAGATTGAAACTATAAAATTAAAAAAAATCGATTTTTTATTTGATAAAAAAGGTAAAATTAGCTTTAAAAAATAAAAACTATTTCAAAAATTTTCATTTTCTAATTTAAAAACTATTTTTCTTATCCAAATAATTTGTGAATGATTAGATTAGTGGTTACTTCTGAAAAATCAAAGTCAATAATAATTTGATGTATTTATTGAGAAAAAGTGCCAGCTATTTCCAACAAGAAACGTGACGCGCGAGGATGAGATATGGGGAAACGAAACGGACGGTGAAGATCTTCCAAAATCGCATTTGCGGTTCATTTGAGTCGCATTTCATTTGCCACAACTTTCCTTTTTTAAACGACACTACTGCTGATACCTGAGCCACACAAAACCACGTTCCTTAAAAATAGGAAGTACAACACATAAGTCACGTACACGTAGCTTCCTTCATTTCGGAAATTCTAAGGTACTCATAACAACACATTCTCCACTTTCTTCTATCCTTATTTCACACATTCCATCATCAATTCTTCCAAGGTGACAATTAATCTCGTTAGAATTTCCACTCCTTGTACACTCATCATACTTTTTATGTGAGACTCTGATCATATTGAAAATGCAGCATTTTTGACAAATCTTTTTCATCATCTGACACATATATAATAACCCCAGATCTTAAAATTGTAGCTTACTGAGACACATGAATTATTCTTGCTTCTGTTTCATTGTTTTGTGAGAGTTTTTGTAATGTCTGATTCGTTTTGCAGCAATCAGTAAAAGATGGCAGATGGTGAGGATATCCAACCTCTTGTTTGTGATAATGGAACTGGAATGGTCAAGGTAAATATATGGATCAATTATTGCGTGTTCCTCTTTGATCTTTTGCCTATGAAACGTTTGAGTTGCGGTCACAGTTGTATTTCGTCATGTTAATGCTGTGAGAACTTGCTGACTAAAAGTTAGTGCAGTTGTTGTTACGGCATTGTGTGAAAAATTGCTGATAGTGCAGTTGAAATGTGGTTATAATGATAATAAAAGCATTGAAATGGCGATCGCAGACCTTGTTTGAAACTCTGATTACTGGGTTTTGGTTGTTGTTGATGATCTTTCTCTTTTGGTGTTGATTTATGTTAAATTTTGCAGGCTGGATTCGCTGGAGATGATGCTCCAAGGGCTGTGTTCCCTAGCATTGTGGGTCGTCCACGTCACACTGGTGTGATGGTTGGAATGGGACAAAAGGATGCTTATGTAGGTGATGAGGCTCAATCCAAGAGAGGTATTTTGACTCTGAAATACCCAATTGAGCATGGCATAGTTAGCAACTGGGATGATATGGAAAAGATCTGGCATCACACTTTCTACAATGAGCTACGTGTGGCCCCAGAAGAACACCCTGTTCTCCTCACAGAAGCACCACTCAATCCCAAGGCCAACCGAGAGAAAATGACACAGATTATGTTTGAGACCTTCAACACTCCAGCTATGTATGTTGCCATCCAGGCAGTGCTCTCCCTTTATGCTAGTGGCCGTACAACTGGTAAAGATTCTTCTGTATCTGTTCTTGCTTTTCTTGGTTTTTGGTAATTGGGGGCATGATGCATGGTATTTGTATGTCTGTGGTCGTCAAACTACTTGTATTTTACTAGAATTACATAATGTTTTCAAATGAGTATAGTTTAAAAGTTCATACTATATGAATTGTGTGCAATAATAAACTGAGTTTTATTCTGTCATTTTTTGACAGTTTGTGGGAATAATTAATGTCATAGATTCTGTTCATATCATAATGAAAGCAGATCTTCATAAATGTTTAGTGAGTGTATGGATCCAGGGACTTGGAGGACATACTTAAATGATGCATATTGGGGCATGAAGCGTGGTATTTGTTGATGTCATGTCACTTTTATTTCATTAGAATTTCATGATTTTCTAGTGAGTATAGCTTAAATATCCATATGAAATTTTATATATAATCTAATTAATCCAGTTTTATTTGATTACTTTTAACATTTGTGGAATTAACATGTCATACATTCTGTTCTGGTTTCACTATCAATGCAGTTTGTTCTAAGTCAAATGAGATTGAGTTCTAAGGGACTGGCAATATATATTTTGTCATCGTAGAGCTAGACATTGAAACAGGATTTCAGTCATAGAGCACGTATTTGTTGATGTCATACCACTTGTATTTCATCAGAATTTCAAGATGATTTTCTAATGAGTGTGGTTTACATGTCCATATGAAAATTTATATACTAATCTAATCAATCGAGACGTATTTGTTTATTTCTACACATTTTGTTGGAGTTAAAATATCATACATTCTGTTCATTTCATTATGAATGCAGACTTTCATAAATGTTAAGTGAGATAATGAGATCTAAAGGACTGGCAAATTGAAACAAAATATATTCAATCACTGTATAGCTTGCAATACTGAATTAGATTTATTGAGGCATGATGTATGGTCTTTGTTCATGTTATGCCACTTGTATTTCAATAGAATTTTCAAGTTGATTTTCTAAAGAACATAGTTCAACTGCCCTTATAAAATTGTACATACCGATCTGATCAATCAAGTTTTATTTTGTGGGAACAAATATATGCATTTCATTACTAGTGCAGGTTGACATGAATGTTAATTGAAAATATGAAATCTGAGGGACTTTGTTTGACATTGAAATAGTTTGAAAAAAATGGTTTTTAAGTATTTATGCTTTCACACAGGTATTGTTCTGGACTCTGGTGATGGTGTGAGCCACACAGTTCCAATCTATGAAGGCTATTCCCTGCCACATGCAATCCTGCGTTTGGATCTTGCAGGGCGTGATCTCACTGATGCCCTCATGAAAATCTTAACCGAGCGAGGCTACTCTTTCACCACTACTGCTGAGAGAGAAATTGTGAGAGATGTTAAGGAGAAGTTAGCCTATATTGCTCTTGACTATGAGCAAGAGCTAGAAACAGCAAAAACAAGCTCAGCTGTTGAGAAGAGCTATGAGCTACCTGATGGACAGGTGATCACGATCGGTGCAGAAAGGTTCCGTTGCCCTGAAGTTCTCTTCCAGCCATCCATGATTGGGATGGAATCTTCTGGCATTCATGAAACCACATACAACTCCATCATGAAGTGTGATGTTGACATCAGGAAGGACCTCTATGGTAACATTGTGTTGAGTGGTGGTTCAACAATGTTCCCTGGCATTGCTGATAGGATGAGCAAGGAGATCACAGCATTGGCACCAAGCAGCATGAAAATTAAGGTGGTGGCACCACCAGAAAGGAAGTACAGTGTCTGGATTGGAGGCTCCATTTTGGCATCCCTCAGCACCTTCCAACAGGTACATCACTTTGCTTCAATTACATGTGAATGAAATTAAAATGGATATGAAACCAATGTAGTTTGTAAGGCTTAATATTGTGTATGGTAATGGAACAACTTTTTTTTTTATCTGCTTTGAAAGAAGAAGCTTCTCTAATTAGCTTTTGTGAAAGCTCCTTTTGTTTTTTTCATAAAAAATTACTTTGATTCTCTATATTCTTTTTATAATTGTGTTTGGTTCAACTTCTCCACTTTAAGAAAGAACCAAAAGAAGATGTGCCAAACACAACCTTAATGATGACACTTGTATGTATTCATGATATCTCTTTCTTTCTTGAGAACAGATGTGGATTGCAAAGGCAGAATATGATGAATCAGGCCCCTCGATCGTCCACAGGAAATGCTTCTAAGGATTCAGAGAGTCCACGAAATTTAATATATAATCCGTACTCCAGAATTACCATAAACTGGTTGAGGAAGTTTCATGTTCTATTCTTTACCATTTTTTAACCATGGTTTTGTGTTTTCCTTTTTTGATATTTTGGGATAAGAGCATTAAAGCAAAGCATGATAATATATATATAAGATTCTTTTTGTTTTTTTCTTCTTTTCATTGCCAACTTGTTGTAGAAGAGCCGTGTATTGTCATTGATTTGATTTGGTTGAATCAGATGGTCCTAAGTATTTGGATTAGAACAGTAGTATGTACTTGATTTCTTGTTCTGTGAACGAAGGTGTCATTGTTGTTCACGGGCCAATCTTTCATCATAATAATTGATATTTTGCCAACTTTGCATGTGATATCATAATAAAAGCTATTGCAGTGTATTTTCCATTATGTTAGTGTTAATTTTTCCTGCAGTTGAAGAAATTTAAAAATGGATCATATGAGCAGCATGATTTTCCACCATCTCAGTCACACGATAAAGCTACACAGAAGAATAACAACTTGCCACGTATGAGAATTAGAGAAAGAAGATCACCAACCACGCATGATAAGAGATTGTGATCTGAATTTGGTTGTAAGAGACAACAAAGGCTAAAAGGAAAATTGGTATAAGCAAAGATAAATTCGTGAAAAAGAAGTCTCATATGGTAGATGAGAACCAAGAACTTGTCAGAAATAGCAAAAGCAGAACAGACAACCTCAAAAAATTAATAATTACATAAAATTTAGCCTAATCATCTATAAATCCATTGTTCTTGGTATTAGTTACAATTTTTTATAAATTTAATTAAAAAACATAATCAATTGAACCAAGTGTTAAGCTTTTGTACTTACTCCACTTAATAAATTTATCTGTTACACATAATCTAATAGCTTTTTGGCATCATTCCTATGGTTGGAGTTGAAAATGTGATGATAGAGGTATTGTTCAAGTCTAATCAGATACCAACAGTGTACAATATGAAATTAAACAATCATTGAAAGATCTTACCAAATAGATAAGTTTATAAAGTTTCTTATAAATCAAAAATTAATTGTTACATCTTCTTACCATCTTATTTTAGTGGAAAACATATTGTTAAAAACTAATGAAAACTCATGAAAAACACATGGGCGTGTATTTACATTTTTATTTTTTTATAAATAAAAACAATATAATTTAAAATATATATAATTTTGTAAAAATTGTATTAAAATAATTATGTAGCCATTATTTTTCAAAAATAAAATTATTTAGTTATTTAAAAATAAATAATTTATTTTTTATTTATTACAGGATAAAATTGTCCAATTAAAAAATAAAAACAAAAGAAATTACCAAATAATATAACATTTTTATATAATGATATAGATAATTACTAAAATAAAATATATTGTTAGATTATAAAAAGAATTCATTAAAAATAATTATAAGAATAAATATAAATAATTTTTATAATTTTATTGTAGGTAGTTTTTATGCATTTTGTAGGTAGATTACTTATTTTAGTTTTAAAAACGGTTACACAAAAATTAAAAATGATAAGAATTTATATACACCAATAATAAGAATCCCTTATTAATGTTATAGATATAAGTAAATATTCATTACTAAATAATACCCATATATTATCAACTGACTCTTAAGTTAAATTGATTAATTGTATATTCTATTTAAAATTATGAACCATTATAAATATTAAAGTTTAACAACTAATTTATGTTAATAGATAATGTGTTTTAATATATAAGTAAATGTTTATTATTAAATAATATACCTATACGTCTTTGATGAAAAGCTTTATTTAAAGTCTTAAATTTCAGACTCAAATTTTGAAAAACTCTTATTCGAAGACTTAAACTTTATAAATGAGATAAAAAAAATTAAACGTGTGGTAGTTTTTTGGATGGTATAGCTTCGTTTGAACATATTTTCTTATTAATTTGAAGTTTAGAATTCTAACAAAATTACCATCTATAATTTCAATTTGACCACAGCTCCCAAAACTTCAAATTTTAAATCAATCAAACATTAAATTTTAGATACAACTTTAGTTATCAATGGTAGGAAATTGACTGTCATGCTTGCTGTTTACAGTACAAGAAAGTATTGGTCGAAAAAGTTCATTTTATAAGTGATTGAAATTTATGCAGCAAATTACTTAATTCTGATTTGTCAAAAAAAGTTAACGTAAAAGCAAATGTAACTTACTCTTAATCAAACAATAAAACTATAGTTTGGAACAGGAACTGTATGTTTCAACTCAATCCCAAAAGTGCAAAAAAGCAATGGCACTTCATAAATTCTTTCAAATTTATTTATCAGAAGGGGTTCCAAAGTTGTTGACACAAACAAGTATAATATAGTAAAGAGTCATCAGCATTATTCCAAAAATCACATTCAAAAATTGAAAAAATAGAAACAACCATTTGATGTATCAACTTCAATGTAAACTTAAAATTAATTAAAGAAAAATTGGATCTAATCCAAACAAGCACTTAAAACTATACTTTAGACCATAGACATTTTTGGATCAAACAAGGTATATGGGTATAAAACAAGCACACTGCAAAATTTACCACCAACAATCCAGAGAAAAAAAAAAAAAAAAAAAAACATGAGAGAAGCACGGTTTCCCTAATTTATCACCAGCAAGCATGTTTCCAATAGACAAAGTATAGTTTAAAACGTAGAAGTTAAGTGAGAATAAATGTTTAAGATAAACAACAATTAGATGCTGCAAAAATGTCTAATGACGTATTGAATTTCTTTTAGCTTCCTTTTGGACAATGTAGCAGAAAGGAACTTTGTGATCATTCCAATCCCCGCAAATTTCTAAAATTGGATGGTCCAACTGTGTCAATAAACCCTTTGATGGACAACTCAGGAACTGTAACCTTCTTGCTACTCAACTCATGGTCAATGAAGACAACAACCACTGTAATATCATCATGGAAGAAACGCCTAGTCCCCTTTCCAATCTTCTGAAGGTCTTTGTATCTCATTTCCCTTTTCCTAGCTGCCTCATTCAGAGCTGCCATAAGAAGTCTTCTTGCAATCCCCTGGTGGTGTTTAAGAGTGTGTTAGAGAATCTTGCTAACTTCTATCATACAAGGACAAAAATTTAATGGCTTTTCATATACAAGGGAAGGTTGAAGGAAAAAGGGCATATGGGAAAAGCATCTTCTTACTGTTCTTGGATTGTTATGAACAATCTCAGCAGCTTCCTGGTTTGTCAAGTGCTCCCAAAGTCCATCAGATGCAAAGATAACGAACTTATCATTAGGTTTTAAAACTCTTGAACATACAGATGGCTCGGCGGTAAGCACAGGTCGCCGGATAGGTTCAGGCAGATGGAACCGCGGGAACGACGGGTCGAATGAGAACTCTGGCCGCTTCAAATATGCATCTCCTATAGATCTGGATACCTGATCTCAATTGTGGGTGGACAAGAAAACTTAAGTTACAATGAGCAACCACAACCAACACATTAAGCATATGAATACACAAGCAAATGCAAGATTAGCAACTGAATCAAAATTTAATAGCCTAATTCAGCACTTTGAATGATTGTTTATCATATTATGCACAATGTGCTTGTGTAGAAGCTGTTTCTATAATCAAATAAGTGGTAAGGTGTTTTAACAATCTAGCCTGGAGGGCTTGTTGAAATCAGCTAAAGACAGTTTATAGACACAGATCATGAATGTTTTCATAAGTTCTTGCAAAATATGATTTTGTATAGACGAAGAAAAGGGTATAAAACCAAATATAGAGCCATATACACCTCAATAAGAAAACTAACGCCCATAAAGTGAAAAAAATATTACACATAGAAAGAGAGGCAAAAACATAATATTGGCAGCAATAACATAAACCATTAACAGAAATTCTTTCTAACGAGATTAGAAAACCTGGATGATGCCTTTAATGCGCCAGGTTCCTTGCTTCATGACTACAATTTGTGAATCTTCTGGATGCAGAGACCTGAGTTCTCGTCTAACCTCCTCTTTGCTAGCATTATGCTCTTTGGTCAACTGTTCAGCGATGATCTTGTTGGATCTACCTACAGAACCAATTACAGCGCGAGAGTCTCCGAGGTTCGCAATATATAGTGTTCCTTTCCAGATAACACCAACCAGGCAACAGGAACCCATTGCTGCTATCAATGGCTTTATTCCATAACTCCTTCGAACAAGAGTCAGAAACCCATCCTCAGTAGCAGAAACAGCATTCCTGATAATATCTTCAGAGATAGAACCATTTTCTTGAGCAACCCCTGCAATAAGATTCAGCATAAAATTTACACAACTTCCTGAACCAATGCAACAGGAATTTCATAAACCATATCAATCCAGAATTTGCAGGTAAATCAATAATTTGCATGCCCCCCTTAATCATATCATATTACGTCTGCCAAATTTTCAAACGTTTTGAAGAGAAACATCATGTTACCTACTCCTAGCAGTCCAAATTACAAAAGTAAAAAGATCACACTAATTTCAAACGACACACTATGGTAAGGGTCTACTTCATTACAAATTTTCCATCTTCTCCCTTACCAAGTTACTACTCCCACAACAAAGCAAACCATAAATATAAAACTGTATTTACTCAAAGGACAAAAAAAAAAAAAATGGATATGATTGACTGATATAAAAGAGGAAAATTAACACTTACACAAAACCAAGTTAAATTGAGGAAGAACTACAGGATAAGTAAAAAGGTTCAAACTTCTAAGAAAAAAAAATCCTCTATCCATATGTGCAATATATACACATCCAAATTCAATAATGATTTCCTTCCAAAGAACACCACTGAAAACCCCAAAAAAAAAAAAAAAAAGAAACCCCACCTCCTATTCCTATCTATTCTTCTGAAAGCAATTTGAATTTTCCTCAGTTTCTAGTAGCCGCAAAAACTTACAAACCAACAACAGAACTGGCCAGCCAGAAGCACATAAGCCAAACTAAAGGTCCATCCAAATAACACCAAAAGACCCAAAATCTCAAGCAACCAAAAGGGTCCAAAATATCAACATTGATCAACCCTCCCCCAAATCAACGACACATCACCCCAAAACAAACCCATAACCTTATTTTTTTAGCACAATAAAAATATTCTCTACGCTAACCCATCCTGCATGAGTGATAATCAACTATTAAACGCTGCAAAACTCTCCAATCGAGCATTAGATCACTTGATCTCAACATCACTCATTAAACTCACATCCATTAATCTAGTTCCTCAATTTTTATGGAAAACTGTGTTTTAAGTCCCCAAATTTTTAATTCAACATAGTTCAAGGTTTTACTTTCAAGATGATAAATTTGGAGTTTAGACTCGGAAAAAATGCAAATTTACTCCTCAAAAGTTTAAAACCTATAAAGAATTTTATAAGGGTACTAAATCTACGTAATTTCTTGGAGTTTAAAAGCTAAATTGATCGATAAGAAGGGTGGACTGAAATTAGAGAACCTAAAACATTTTCTTTTGCTCACTATTACTACTGTAGCTGTTGAATTCAGAAAGGTGGAAAAGGAGACTGACTCATGAGATTATGGAAGAGGTGATCGTTGATGAAGCGCGAGGCTTCCGCTCCACCGTGTCCATCGTAGACGCCGACGAAGACGGCGTCGGCGCCGGTCTCCACCTGGCTTTGATCCTCGATGACTTCGTTGGCCTGCACGACGGCGAAAGAGAACTCGCCGCGCGAGTGCTTCTCGAGGTCGCGGTGCCACAGAAGCGCGTCGCCGGCAGCGGCGGCGTCGTCGAAGTCATCCTTGCTCATACGCGCATATCGCCTTACCGGTCTCAAGCACGCCGACACTATCCTTGCCAGCCACGAAAACATCCCACATTTCCCTCTCTCACGGATCCCCAGAATAAGAACGCGAAGAACCCAGAGAGAGAGGGGTGCGAAAATTGAACAATGAGACGCACCCAGATGGGGCAGAGGGTGATTCTCGAGGTTTTCGGCGATGGGGTGGGGAAAAGATAGGAACTTGGGAAGGAGGAATTGGTGGGCAGCGAAAAGAAGGAAGCGTTAGAAGATTGGGTGTGAATTATGGTGTGAAGAGAATCTTTTGAGAATTGTTGGAGAGGATCTGGTAATTTGAGAGTGGAGAAGAGAAGGAAGAGAAGGAGAGAGTTGTTTTTGTCAGAAATGGTGAAGGAGAATGGTTAAATACATGGTGTTGGCGGGTTGCACATAATGAATGGTGTTTTGTTTGTTTGTTTGAGTTAGAGAGAGAGAGAGAGAGAGAGAAAGGGTTGATTTGAGATAGAAGGATTGTGGGGTAAGTGAAAGTGGGGTAATTGTTATTGATAGAAGGGAGAAAAGAAGGGAACTTTGTCTGAGGGAGAGTGAAGAAGAAGAAAGAGTTGAAGAGGAACCTTGTGTGAGGAAAGTTGAATTATGCCTCTGTTTTTGTTTGACTTCGATTTGAGACGATGAAGATGGAGAAGAAGGTGAAGAAGAAATGGTGTATCACCTTTCCTTTTGTTGATTTTGTTTGTGGAAATTGAAAATGTTTTTTATTTGTATTGTTTCTTCCTTTTCACATATTAACAGGTTCTACACGGCAGATAGTAGACACAGGTAGGTAGGAGGGGAAGAAAATGTATAATAAATCAAATATATAATATAATCAAACAAAAACAAACATAAAAAGCTATAAAATAAGATCTAGAATTTAGAATGTGGACGAATTAGGGGTAAAATTTAAATATGATTTAAATGTCTCAATATTTGCATGGACTCAATTCATGTACCTACTTCAGTAGGCAAGGATCCGAAGTCTTGTCATATATGCAAAGGATTTGAGTTATTTATTTTTATCTCTAAAAAAGGTTATTTATTATCTGTTTCATACTTAGATTCTTGCATGTTAGAAATACTAATTTTTATCTATATATTTTTAAAAATTTCAAAGTTCGGTTTTAATTTCATTAAGAAAATTGCGAAAATGTTATTTTTTTCTCTCTTTTGATTTTGAAATATATCATTTCTAGTCCCTCAAACACTACCTAAACAATTTTTCTGTCTATCTATGTAAAGAATTATCTAAATCAATTTTTTTTTACATATTAAAGCATGATCATCTTGAGAACCTAAAACAGTACATTCCAAAATTTAGTGTACAATTTTTATTTTATAAAAATAAAAACTTTAAATAGGATCAAGATAATTTCACACCACCTCTATAAAAGTTATTTTTTATCTTCAACATTCATTTCTTGAAAATCGAATAGCTAAGATTATTACTTATTACAATCGTTAAATTTTATGAAAATAAATTAAATAATTAAGATAAAAATAATTTTCTTATAAATACCTTACAAATTTAGATCTTATTTTAAAAAATAGAGTTCTTTTATTATCTCATTTGAAGAAATCTATCCCATTTAAAACATATGAAACCCACTCAAACTACTCTCTTAAGAGTTTATCGGTATAAATTATTTAACATTTTATTTAATATTAAAATATTTCAAAAGACATATCAAGTGTGTTTTCACTTTAACTGTGGTAAGAAAATTCTTTAGAAAAAATTATAGAATTGATATTAATTTCATATTTTTAAAAAATTAAGTGACTTTCTGACATAAATAATAAGGTTAACTTAATTTTATAAACCGATTTATAAAATGAGATTTATATTATTTTATAAACTATTAAAATATTTTATTTTTAATTAATACAAGATCTTTAATATATAATTTTATAAATAAAAAAACTTATAATATATATACATAGGATTTAAAAAAACAAACTAAAGACAGAATTCTAAACTATAAGAGTAGCATTATTCACTATTCAAATTCTTCTTAGATTGAATAAATTATTATTTTTATCAATGATCATTAGTTTGTTTTTCCACCTCAAGTTGACAAGATGACTATATTTAACAAATCAGAAGAAATTTCACTAGTCGAATAAATAAATTTGTGGACAGCAACCAGCACTGAACAAGTTCTAAGTCTCACTCAAAGTGGGTCTATGGTGGATTCAGATTATCAGAATTTGTTGTGAATCAGAGAAAAGTTGTTTATGGCTTCAAATTTTCCTCATATTATTTGTTGAAACTCCTCAATTAAAGAAGCAATATAGATTTCAAAATCTGACGGCATGTTTGTAAAGACAGAAAGATTTTCCGAATTTTGTATGTTGCTTATTTCTAGCTATGTTTTTGTTGCTTAGTCAAATGGGTAGGCCGAAAGGGTTTGGGGTCATTAAATTTTTTAGTCCAATGATTGCATATTTTGCATAAATTATTTGAAGGTGATAGTATGAGATTGGACCAACATTGGCCACAAGTTTCAGCTATTCACCTATGAAATCAAAAGGCTAAGGAAAGAGGATTTCGGTGCCTAAAAAATTTCCTCCAATTAGCATCACTCACATCATGACAAGTATAATCAGTCTCTTATCAGATAATTAACTTATTAAATTCAAGAACAAAAAATTAGCAACAAGATTATTAGATATTAATAAAAGGTTATTGTATTAAGTCATGGAACATGAAAAAAAACAAATATTATTAGATATTAACAAAAGGTTATTGTATTAAGTCATGGAACATGAAAAAAAAAAATAATTATCTTGACATGTGCTAAAACAAGGTTTGTATTTACTTATAATCTATTAAAAGACTTTATCTTTAGTTGATATGGGATTTCTAACACATCTCATCACGTTGAGACTACTCAACTTGTGTATAAGGTTATATATTTAAAGTGGTTCGATAGTGACTGATTTGATAAGCTCAATAATCTTATTAAGATAATTGATAACGGTTGGTCTGATAGACTCAGTAACCTTGTTAGGATAATTGAAAAAAATATTTGTTTGACACCACTGTTCATCTTTGCATCTCATTCGACACTGCTTTATGTAATAAAATAGTGTATAAATAATAAAATAATAATATATAAGAGTGTTAAATGGAGGTAAGAAATGAACAGTGGTGTCAAAGTATCACCACCTGATAATTAATAACAGTTAGTTTGATAGGCTCAATAATTTTATTATGATAAATTATAATACCATCTTAAAATGTTAATTTTAAATTTAACTTAATCTTATAAAATCTACTTGTAAAATAAAATTTATATTCACGTATAAGTTATTAAAAGATATTATCTCGACCAGAAATAAACTATATATAAAAATATAAATTAAAAATAATCATGAAAACTGAATTCATTCTAAAAGAGTAATAATAGATATATGGTATTAAAATTGGAGAAGAAGGGACACCTGTAATGGAGTGGTTGTGGGTTATAAATTATGCAACATGTTTGGATGGATTAAAGGGGAAAAATGGCATTGAGAAGAAGTAGTTTAGGAAAAGTGAGGAAGAGTCATGTGGCATGTGAATGAAGTGATACAGTTGCATTAAAGGTTTGTGGTTGGTACCTAGGAGGCAGGGACCATTTCATCCCCAAAATAATTATCTCTCTTTCTTTTTCATTGTCACATGCTTCTATGCCCAATTTCATAAGAGATTCATTCATTGCTCACCCACAACTCAATCTTTTCAAGTTTTTCAACTTCACCTATCTTCTACCCAATCCCTCTTTTATACCTTCCAAATACTGCTTACCACTCTCTATTTCTAGGCTCCATACCAAAAAGGAAACCAGGATATCTTCCAATTTTAATTAACAAATTCTACAACAAAAAGAAAATTCTATTTTTATTTTAATTAGGGAAAAACATCACTTGAATCCATGGATTTTTATATCAGCTTCTAAAAGTTAAATAAAAGAATATTTATAAACTTTCATTCACTTCGATATCAAATTGAAAAAGTCTATTATTTAAGTAATAACATAAGCTAGTCTGCAAAAATAAAGTAACAGTAAGTATTTAAATTTAGACAATTATTTTATACTTCCTTAGTTTAAAGAATTAAAAGTGACAACACTTTCTTTTTCACCTTAAAGGGTAGGAATAAAAGAAAGAAAGAGAGGTGTGAAAATAAATAGTTTTTTATTAAAATATAAAAATAAAAAATAGTGTTTATTATTATTATTTATTAGTATTTTTTTTTATTATTATTATAAAAATGAAATTGTTATTATTAGTAGTATTCTATTATAGTCCTGCCGTAATCCATTATATTCTTTAATTTTGAAATAAATTATTTTTAAAAAATTTACAACACAACTGGACCTTGTTATTATAAAAGAAAATATTTATCCCAAAATTGTCTCTAATTTTCGATAGATTACTAGATTAAGGTAATTCTTTTTTAAAAAAATTAAAATAGATATATTTAAAAAAAATTACAGTGATGAACAAGTCGTACAGAAATATGTCTTGTTATTTTAAACTCGTGTTTTTTTTTTCAAGTACGACTTGCTCATTTCTTTAATTTTTTAAATTTTATTCAATTTAATAAATTTGAAAAAAAAAGTCAATTTTGAGTGTTGTTTTTACATACTAATAAATTGGCTGACTTTATTTTAGTGAGTATAAAGTTTTTTTACATACTATTGAAAGTCAAGCTTTTTGTTTTATTTTGGGAAACAAGAGTTTATAAAGTACTTTTATTTTTTTAAATTGCATGAGTGTATAAAAGTACTAATACTATATTTCAAGGAACTTTTATAGAATATTATTGAATAAATTTAATAGAACTTGATATTTTAATGAAAATTAATGTTTTATAATTAAGATAATACTATAAAAGAAATCATAATAAATACCATATTTACACTTAATTTGCAGTTTACACATGGCATGAGACACATGTTAAAGAAAAAATGAAAATCATAACTAAAAATTTAATATCAAATCCAAGCTAGTCCTCTTATTTTATGATTAAAACAATGTCAGTATACTATCAGCCTGTCACTCGAAAGCTAATGAAAATAATATCCGGATATTCTCAATTCACACTCATTAGAGTTTAACCACGTATGAAATTATTAATTAAAAAATATTTTTGAAATAATTTTAATAAAATATTAATTTTAACTGTGAAATAAAATCTTGTACAATGATTTGGAAAGTGAGACAATGTCTGAGGAAATGAAGTGTAAATAAAATAAGCTTTGAAATGAGAAAGTCTTGCTGCTTTCACATTTTGCACTTGAGGACTTAAATCTTAGGACAAGATCTTTCTTGCACATTGGAATGAAAATTTGAAAGAAGCTTTTATGAATGAGAATCTTAATACAATGAACCTGAAGCAAGCCACCTTATACGGGAATAAGCTTTATGGTGGAAAAAGTCCCACAATTCTAGGTTTGGGGCAATTTGCCTAACAACAATAGGTCAATGCCAAAAAAAATTACAATTTTTACTTGTAGAATTTGGTGTGAGTATTTTTTTTGTCAATTAAAAATAATGTTTGGTTTTGGGTATTTAATAATATTGAATTCTTTTATTGGTAGCTTACTGTGCTTGTATTTATATAATTTGTGTTGAAGATCAATATATTGTAATCACATTTGAGTACAAAGAGTTATTTATTTATTTCATCATATATCAAAATATTTGAGACACCACACAATCGAGATATAAATAACATTTTATCAGTGGACCTGAATAATTTGATAAAAATATTGGACGAGTGTTTGTAGTATTATCATGTAAAGGAATATTTGTCAAATATTTTATGTTACTAGATAATGACAATATTAATATTATTAATATATAATATGTTTTACATTGTGATCTAAAGAAATATTTGTTCTGTGTTTTTTTAAGTCACCGAATAATGACAAAGATTTCATTCATATTATCAATGACATGTTTGTGGTATTTTCGTCTAAAGATATTTTTGTTTAATTTTTTAGGTCACTGACAAAGATTTCATCCATATTATTAATATATTCATATTATTAATAATATGTTTGTGATTTGTCATTTAAAAAAATATTTGTTCAATATCTTTAGTTCACGACAAAAAATTTATTCATATTATCAATAATAATGGAGAACGTGGAAATATAAATGTTTTTAACACTTATTTAAAACCCTCAAAGTTTATGAATTACTATGAGTTAGCTAATTAGTTTAGATTTAAAATTGTTGATGAGACTAAGATAATTATAGATGATGAGATTAAAAGGGATAAAAGTGTATATAATAACAATTTAATATAAACACTAATCTCTTTTTATGCCTTTTATTTGGTATAATTAATTATAGGATCTTTTATATATTGAATAAATTAAGTTATATATGTTATTTAATGAACACTAAATAAAACTAAATAATTTAAAAAATAATTTACCTGTTATTGTACGTATCATATATGAGTAAAAAACATGACATACAAATTTCAAATCTTTTAAATTTATTTCTTACATGTGCTAAATTTCTTGTTTAAAAACAAAATTTCTGTATTTGATTATTTCATTTAATATTTTGTACCAATTTAACCTTATTTCTATATTTTGTTACAATTATGTGTTACAGTACTAAATTTATTTCTTACATGTTCTAAATTTCTTGTTTAAAAACAAAATTTCTGTATTTGATTATTTCATTTAATATTTTGTACCAATTTAACCTTATTTCTATATTTTGTTACAATTATGTGTTACAGTACTACTAAACACGACAGAACATACTTGAATAATTATTGTTTTACATTGTATTCAACTTACTTTGAAAAAAATTATATTTTTGTCACATTTTTACACACAGATTTTGAAAAGTAGTTTAAACTTTTCAGTTATAAATTTAAGTTTTTGGGAGAGAGAATTGACAATAAGTTTTTTTAATTATGTTTTTGTTTCTCAAGTTCAGGATAAGCTAAATTTTGGTTTCTTTTAGTCTTTAAAATAGTTTTTTTATTTTTTTCTAAACATCTTCTATGTCATCTAAATACTTGAAAGAAAAATGAACACTGGATAACATGTTCAATGATAAGAATGCAAAAGCAAGATAAGTTGTCATATAAAAAAAATAAGTAAAATCTTTATTCGAATGCAAAATCTTTATCGGGTAAACAATTGTAGTTTATAGTCAAGACAGAGATTATAACAATTTTGTTTTTTTCAAATTATAGCAATTAAAAAGATTAGTTTTAGTGTTAAGGTAAAAAAAACATTTATTAATGTTTCGAGTGAGTTTTAAAAAAGTTGTAAATTATAACAAACTTTAGATTTCTTCTTATGATTTTAACCAAATAAAATAACTTCTACCTTATCCAAATAAAAAAGAAAGTGTACCTAATATGAAATTTAAAAATAAATAACTTTTACAAATTAAAAATCTACATGTTTTTAGATAAACCAAAGCAAATGACAAACATGGGTCAAACTTTCAAAACCGTAAAATGGTAAGCAAAATCATCACGTGACCCAGCCCAATCTAAATGCTCGATGTTTAACGTTAGCAAAAGCCTAGAATAAATTAATTCCTATCTTTGAGTTATAAATTCAATAAACCATTTTCTAAAAAAAATTCAATAATTTTGATATAAAAATCACAAGTGTTTTTCTCCTATTTGTCTCCCTAGTTGAGTTATGTAAAATCACTATAAAAAACAATCATATCGTATTTAATCTAAATAATAATATAATTTTTCATTGGTGAGAGAACTGTCAAGTTTATTAAATAATCAATGAATAAACCAATAACATAAGTTAACAAAATTGTCTCTCTTATAACCTAGTAATCCTTGTATGGTTTTGACCACCACACAAAGGGGGAAATGTGAAAAATATAAATAACTAAAAATGATTGGTTTTTGATGAAATAATATCATCAATTGATGTGAAGTTTTGTTAGAAATTGACATGTTAACCTTCAAAGAGATTCTAAACAATATCATTGATCAAACGTTTATGGCGATGATAGTGCCTCTCCATGAAAGCTCTAGAAGCCCCTTCTATGGTTCTACGCCATGTCTACAAGAAGATGCAATGAAAAAGACAAGTTATGCAATTGAGAGACATCAACAAAATTATGCAAGAAAATTGATTGATTGAAAGGTGAATAAAACTTTATTGCACTTTTCCTTTCTCATTCTCACATCTTTCACTTCTTTATGATTAAGACACATCAACAATCTTTTTATTCATATAGTTTAGTTGAGAATGAATGATGGCAATTCTTAATTCATATAGTTTAATTGGAAGTTGTTAAAAAAAAAACTAAATTCTCATTGGTGGCAATTTTTTTTTTTCTATTATCATAGAATGATTGAATTTACACAATTTTTAAAATTTAGGGAAACCAAATTTCACGAAAAATACAAAATAAAAAATATATTTGACCCTTATTTTTATTTTTTTTATCAAATTTTAGTAATGAATTCTTCACGTTCATATAAATTTAATACTGTTTTTTACCATCACAAAGTTTATAAAATAATAAATTCACATAATTTTTAAAATTTAAGAACTAATTAATCAAATTTTAAGATATAAGGATCAAAATCAAATTTAACTAAAAGCACATGATTAAAAATATATTTAACCGCATTTGTGTTATCATTCAGATTACATAAGCATAAACATTTTAGTTACCAGTTGTAGTCAAAATAAAGAATTGAAAACTGTTTTTTAATGTCTCAAAAGCAAAGAAAGCATTAGAAAACAAAATTGTCTCAATGTTGTTTTAATTTTTTTAATTATTTTTACTTAAAATATAATTTTTAATGAAATAATAATTCTGTGTTAAAAGAGTATATTTCCTCTCTTTTTTTTCTTACTTTGTTTTTTTTTTCCTTTATTCATTGTTTAAATACAAATAATAAAATTGATGCAAACAAACCAATCAGAAGAAAAATAACAAAAACTCCCAACCAACAGTGTCAGTAAAATTAAGCCAAATAAAACAAACATGCCACATTCTCAATTAATAGTAGCAGTTACAGCAAATCATAAAAAAACATACGTTTATAAAAAAATGACACAACAAAAAAAAGAGTATAAAATATAGTTTAACTTATAGATTTTTTTTTTTACCTAAAATTCTTACCTCTTTCGACAAATTTTTTTATAATTATTTTAAAAAAAAATTCAAATTAGTTTATACAAAAAAAAAGAAAATCATGTAATAAAACTTTTAGATAAAATTGATTTACCTTCTCAATGGTTCCCAACAGCGACTTGTTTCTGAAATCCCTTGTCCTCGTGATGTGTGCCCCTCCAATCCTAATTTGCCGGAGCAACGCCGTCTTTCGCGTGGCGGCAGGCGGCGGTAGAAGCGACCTCCGTTCAACGAAGGCGGCGGCGGCGGCGGCGGCGGCGTCTACCCTCCTGGTGATGTTCTTCTTCTTTGGGACGTTGTTAGCGTGACCCACTTCAGCAAACTTCCTGAGAAGTTCATCGGAACTTTTCTTTGTGACATGCTGAACCTTTTCAGCAGTGTTCATTGCAACAACGTACGAAGATAAATTACAAGTGTAATGAACAATGTTGTTTGTTTTAATATGGTTGAGTTTTTGTGGGAGGAAATTGGACCGTTGTGGGAAGCAAATGATTGTGATTTATGGGTGGCAGAGGCAACAAAATATAGCCGTTGGGATGTAACATGGTTTAGAATGTAACTTTTGTGCACCGACCAAATATATTTGAAAAATCTCATTCATAATTTTATCGAAAAACAGAAGAAAAAAAATCTTTTATCCAAATATTCAGTTTTAATAAATATGTTGAATAAACACTAATTTGTATAAAAAATGAAGTAATTTCACTCACCAACTCTTACTTTAACATTGACCCCGGGGTCTAGAGTTGATTTATTTGTATGTTTGTAAGCATTTTAAGAGGAGGGAGTTATAATCTATTTTACTAATGACTAATCTTTGTTGGCATCCTAGCTTATCTCTCTCAACTACACTACATTTTTCCATTAATAAAATTGGAGACATTATTTAAAACATGGTAATATTTAAACCAACTACATGTTGATATGTGGTTTTTTTTAGTTAACCTAATAATAACAGAATAAATGTTAAATATAATTTTGATTTATCAAATCTCAAAATATAATTTGTAATTTTTGAAAAAAAAATGTTTTTTAATTTAAAGTTAACTTTTAATCAGTATATTCGTGACTCTAGCTCATTCTTTGTTTTCTTTTCTCATCTAGTTTTCTAAATTTCATTTTTTTTTAATATTTATGCTTTATTTGGTTTGGTTAGTAGAAAAAAATAGTAATTTTATTAGTTTGGTTTTTGTTTGAAGTTTGATTTTTCTTATTTGTCCTGTTTAAGGTTTAGAGTTTTAGAATCCTCAAATTTTTTATACCTTTCTTGTAAAATCCTTATAATTTAAGTTGTTTTCAAATAAGAGAAGTCATTACTGTTAATTATTTTAATTGAATTAGAATTGGATGTTTAAGTTTATGCATTTACTTATGATAGGTAAATAAGCATTATTTTGATGATGACTTATAAATGTTGAAGGATGAATCGAATTTTGAGACTGTAGTTTATGATTGTGTAGAATTGAATAAAATGTTGAATTATATGCTTGTTGGTTAAAATTGAATGTTGGACTGAAATGAAAGAATTAGTAATAGTTTATAAAACTATGAAATATATTAAAATATAGATAGAATAAAATTTGCTTACGTCTTTCATGTTAATGAATGATATATTATGAGTTTTGAATACTATTTATTATTATCAGATCATATAGAAAAATGTTTTTGTCAAGACCATCTTAAATAGTTAAAATTAGATCTATGATTTTGTCCCGATCTAATAATTTATCATTTTTTAATTATGATAAATAATATTAATTTTGTATTTTAATAAAATAATAAAAAATATTATATTTTTAACTTTTTAATTATGACATACATTTGAAAAACAATTACAGAAAGAATATATTTTTTATTTGTATATTTAATAAAAAATAGTGATTTTTTGTGTGAAAAAAAAACACAAGATTGATTATATATATATATATATATATATAGGGAGAGAGATTTTTTAATCCTAGATATCTGTGTAGCACAATTAAACCCTAATATACAAATAAATAAAGTTAAACAAAAGCTCAATTATAGCCAATAACAAATATTTACATAATTTTAAATTTGTATAACTAATAAATGGAGGTTAAAGTAACATTTTAAAATGTTTTTAAGCATGGTAACATCTTTGTTCGTCAACCCCAGCTTGTAAGTGTAACATTTTAATCAAATATTGCTTTTCATGTTTTGTCACTTGTTTATTTTTTGTGATTATTTGTCGTGCTACTTTTTTCTGCCATTAGTTTAGAAATTTGATTTATTTATTAGGAATAGAAAGATAGAAATATATGTTAGTTGATCTATTATTAATTTTAGTAGATAGAGTTAAAATTTAAAGTATATATATGACTTTTGATACTAAAGTCTTGAACTCAAAACCTTCATGATGATGTGTGTTTGCTTCACACCTTATGAGAGTGAATCCATGACATCCAAAGACTAGTTTAAATAATATATATATATATATATATGCCATCAATATTCTATATAATAATTCTCCAATCCTTTAATGAGGCTTCTTTGAGTAACCCAACACGTAAGAGCGCCCATGCTCGATAGTATTCATAAACCTCCTTATCCCTATTGCACTATTTTCATATTTTATATATAAAAAACAAAAACATGACAAATAATATGTATGAATTTGATTAACTTAAATTTAATAAGCACACAATGTTCTTGGAGAGCACAATGCAATAAAGATGTTTGGTGCTTTCAGAATGAGGTCCTATGGGTATCTCTAGGGTAGAATAATAAATACCTAGGAGTTATTTTGGGTTACTTAAAATAACTTCTTTTTTTTTATTAAAATGGTCTCATGTACTATTTTAAAGTTCTTTAAAAAAAAATTCAACTGCTTATCTAAATAATTCCAAACAACTTAACTTTAAATAAATAAAAATATTATACTAGTTATAAATTTTACCAGTTTAAATTAAAAAATATAAAATTGTTCTTTGATTAAACCAGACGTTGAAAGAGTATTTCTATTACATAAACTGGAAAATAAATTGAACAATAAATACTGTATATATATATTAAAAAATTACAGAATTATCTCAACTTGGGGATGTAGCTCAAATGGTAGAGCGCTCGCTTTGCATGCGAGAGGCACGGGGTTCGATCCCCCGCATCTCCAATTTCAATTTTTGTGTTGCAATTTTTTTACTTTTTCAATGACTATTTTATGTCTTTTTTGTTATTTTATGTCTTTTTTGTTGTTTCTGTAATTTTTGTTTTCAGAGTTTGCACTAATGAGTGAATTAGGTAATAATTCTAAATCATTAATTCATGCACAATGATAATGTATTTTAGTTTAAAATTTTAAATTTTAAGATTATTAATTAATGAATTAAAAAAGTAATAAATGTGATATGCTCTTCATAGAATTTTTGTATAGTTCCAATAAAAAATATTTATTATTTTAGTTAATATTTTAAAGATGCTCATTACCATGTATTTATTAGATAAATATTTTCTTGCATTAAAGTTTTTAAATTTTATTTTTAATATATTTAAATTGTTTTATTCATTAAATATTTTCTAATTTAGAATGCACCCCTTTAAAACTTTGAGTCTCTTTAAATTGTTTTTTTTATCATTTTACAAACCGTTATTAATTTCAAATGTACTTCAAAACTAAGTAAAGAACATAAAGTTAAAAATTAAAGAAAAATAGAAAGACAAAAAAAAAAAAAATCCAATAAACAAATACATTAATCCATGGAAGCAGTGACCGGACTGGAAAAAACATAAACCAACGTGGAATTGTGTTGTCGTGGTGAGGTTAGGATTTGGAGAAAAAGAAAGTGAAATCGAAAATTATAGTAAAAAAGTTAGGCACCCAATTGGTGTTGTTTCTCAGTAGTAGTATTTTTTCAACTCACAGTTGACGAGTGATGACAAATTGAAGAAGCACTTCCATAAGAGACAAACCATTCATTCGTTCATTCCTCAATTCATTTCAAACAATGTCAATGGTTGCTTCAGCTTCTTCACATGGCTGTATCTCGGCAATCGCCACGTGCATCCCATGCTCGTCTTCCAAATTCTCTTCTCAAACTTCGTTGACACTGTCTACACCCCAGAGAGCCTCAACCAGAAGAAGCCTCCGTGTGTGCAGAGCCATGGTTCAGCAAGCCGTTCAGGGTGCCCCTGCAGCGTACGCCAAGGAAATGGAACGCCTTTCCGCCAAAGAATCGCTTCTTCTAGCTGTGAGCCTCCTTTGCTTGCGTATATTCCCTATTTGCGTTTTCTGGGACCTACCCATTTGCTTTTGGACCTCTGTTTTGCCTTTTTGTTTGTAAAGAGAAGAACTTGTTGCTGTTTTAGATAATGGGTATGGTTCTGTATATTACCCCTTTTTCATATTTAGTTTTACTGTTTCTTTTTTTAAATTTATTTTGGGGGTACGAGGTTTTAAATTGCGGTCGGGGATGCTGTTTGATGCGATTGGTTGAAAAATTGGATGTCAGACCCTGAAAACCATGATGTTGTATCTATAATTGTGGTTGCACACGGCTTTTTATGAAATTGGGGACATGAAATTGTCAACATGTGTGGATACTGCATAGGTATATATCATGCACTGTGATTGGTTTGAATTGGTATTACGGCCTAGGTTTGTGGACAATTTCCATCCTTTTATTTTGATTTCCAAACAAATTATATCAGTTTCTTATGCTAAGAAAACAAGGGGGAATTTTGTGGCTGTGCTAATGTGGGGTAGTGGAAAATTTTATCTGGTATTGTTTTAAGGAAGGTTGCTGTAAATGTTAAAAAACTAGGATAGATATGTGCAATCTCAAGAAACACCAGGGGAGTATTGTGTGACTGTAAGTTACTCTAGACTCTATTAGTGTGTTGTGTCTGCAGATGAACCTGGTTACCTGCTATAACGATGATAGACTTGACTTAAATATGAAAAGGAGTAATTTGCTTATGTTGTTTTTGCAATCTTTGAATTTGGACTATAACTTACTTACATTGGAGACATCTTGTCAGTTTAAAGATGCAGGTGGGTTTGAGGCCTTAGTCTCGGGGAAGACTACTGAATGGCAAAAGATTGACGTGAATGAAAGAATAACTGGTCTTGAGCGGCTTAATCCAACCCCTCGCCCCACAACGTAAGTGAATGATATTATCCATGTCTATGCTTCTGCGTTAGATGTTAATGCAATTTTATACTACAGGTCACCCTTCTTGGAGGGGCGTTGGAACTTTGAGTGGTTTGGTTCTGGAAGTCCAGGCTTGTTTGCTGCTAGGTTTATATTTGAGTGAGTTTTCTCTTTGAAGATTTGCTTTTATCTTGTTGATTATCATCTTGGGACTTCATATTATTTGTCTCTTTTGATTATAAGAATGTAAAGCTTTTATATCGGCAATTAAATTTGGATTGATCTCATTGGTGAGTAACAATGCTCTTGCGTGCTTTTGTATCTGTGCAGAAACTTTCCTTCAAGTTTGGCTAATTTGTCAAAAATGGATGTTGTTATTAAGGATGGAAATGCAAAGATTACTGCAAACTTGACACTATTAAACTCGGTACATTTCTGAGTTGCAATTTTTTATGCATGTACAAATCTTAATTTACCATTCACCAAGTGTTGCTAGCTTCGGTTGTACTTTTCTGCATATAATTTAAGCTTTTCACCCTTTCCAATTTTCATGAACCAGTTATCTAGAAAAGCTAAGTTTAGGTCATGACATATGAATGGTTTTATATCACATCCCTAAACACTCACATAACAGCCCTTTGGCCTTGAAGTGTGGACAATGCGTAGGCCTACCTACCTTGTGCTGAAATTATACCTTTCAAGGTTTGGCTGTCAGACATGAACAGTAAATAGCTGCGTTATATTCTCTGATATGAGTGTTATTCCATTGCCATTGTAGCCATTATTAGTATCTGCATGATGCTAAACGGTTTACTTCTGTTCCTATACTAGAGAGTGGGGGGCATGCACTAGTGGCCTGTCCATCGAAGTATAAAAGTTAGATTTGTTTGTGCATGGGAAGAGGGAAAATAGTAACAGAAGAATTGGAGAAACCATCTTGGTTACAGTTATAACTAAACATTCCTAATTGATTTTTTTAATAAAATAGAATTACACTAAACTTGTGTTAATTTAAACAATTAGAGCGTTTTCAAATTAATGATTGTTTTTGCTGAACGTCAAAGCACAAAGACTTGCTCTCAGGATTGGTGCCTCAGAATGTGAAATTTTGTGTTGGAAAGTGTAAATGAGAGAATCCAATTAACCGATTCCCAATCATTCAATCAAGCATGGAAAAGTATTTAATAGTTAGACTTTTTCCTTTATATTCGACATAATATTGGGTGCACCAATAGAAGAGTAAATTGCTTTCTTGTTGCTATTTATTGAATAGAACTGTCATTTTCTGTTTACCATACTCTTATTTTTGGTCATTATTGTCCTTTTCATCCGGACACAGATGAAGGAGAGTAATCTTGTTTTGAGTAGTAGTAAGTAAAACTAGTTTGGGAATTCATCTATACAACTTCAACTTCAATTTAGTTTTGGTTGGTATTTTTCTTAAAAGCTATGATAATGCTTACACAACATATTATTGTACAATTTACAGCATTTGTCGTGTTTAAACTTGTATTTGTTGATTGTATTCTTGTCGATATCATCCCTTAAGTGTTTCTCAATCAACTTTGTGATCAAGTGTAGATTGATAGTAAAATCATTCTCTCAACCAAGTTATCTGTGGAGGGGCCACTTAGAATGAAAGAGGAGTATGTTGAAGGGGGTTTTGTGTCACCAACAATTATTGAAGAGAGAGTACCGGAACAGCTTAAAGGTGCACTTGGGCAGGCAGCTAATGCTTTGCAACAACTACCTGCCCCTATACGTGATCCTGTTGCCAATGGGCTGAAAGTTCCATTAAGTAAGCTAGTGCTAATTTTCTATATTCATTCTCAAGTCCTTTGACAGAAGTGTTCTAGTAGATATGAACTATCTTTTGAATTTTTGTTTCATTTCACTTTGCACTCCTATATAATTATGGTTGGAACATGAAATCTGTAGAACCAATAGGTTGGGAAATACCTTGTCTCTATGAAACTTGAACCTGGTTTATGTTTCTGTCATTTCATTCAGATATTAAAAATTGTGTTATGCCACCCTTATTATCCTTTTTTCTGCAGCTATTGCTTGGCATTTTCCAATAATAATAATGCCTTGTGATTAATCTTTTTTGACTTTTATCAATTGTTAAAGATACATGTTGCTTATTTCCAGAAGAAAAAAAGAATGTACTTATTGTGGCCTGGCTAGAAATGGTTAGATATCCGAGAACAATTATGAAATGTCCACTATAACATTATTTGATTATTTTACTCTCAAATTATATATGCACAAAGATAGGATGATGGCATGACTGTGATTAAGCAAATATATGTTAGAAGAAATTTGGGCTACATCTGGGTGGGCCCATTTACCGGTTGTTTTTCTGTTATAAACTGTGATGTAAACCATTTAATAACTATGAAAGGGAAATGATACTCTTAGGGGGAGTTAGAATGTTGTGTGATGTATTGCACATTGCATCAATTGTCTTGTGCTAGAGAATAGGTGGTCAAGTTATTTGTAACACCTGAGCTGTTACACTTTTTAATAGAAAAGTTGTATTGTAACTATTAATTATAACTTTTATCTAATGGTAAGTTCTTGATCCAACAGGGTATGTCAGTCTAGACCTCTCAAAATATCTGGAATGTGTATCATTCTCACAAGAAATTATTCCCTTGTTTTCATTCAATAAAGCCTTGATCTTTCTTGCTATTTCTGTCACTATGTGTACATAAATGTATATTCAACTTGCACTATTATTCAGATTTTGATGTGAAAACCTCATTCCGTTTTCTTGTTGTACGAAGGTGGCAGCTTTCAAAGGCTCTTCATGATTTCTTATCTCGACGAGGAGATACTTGTAAGTTTGACATACTTATTCTCAGTAGTCAATTTTATTTTATTTTATAAATTTGATGCATGTTTGGGCCGTTGTAGACGACAATGCTGACAGCGGTAATCTGAAATCTCGAATTTTGATGCATGCACTAAGAAGCATAGATTCGAGTACTATTACAACTGATATAAATATGATATTGGTATATGGCCATTTTTTGGAATTAGGAGTTCCAAATATACATTGTTAAAGTTGTAATATATGTGAATAATCTTGCACAACTGAGAAGTTTTTTCAATTGGAGTTGTGAATGTATTTTACTTGCCAAATTGGAGTATGGTGTGGCAATCTTATAATGTGATTAAGAATAAGATGGGTTTAAAACTTTGATCATACCGTGAGTAACACTTGCTTGGTTTCCACCATGTCTTATCCTTTTACGTGAAAAAGTAACACTTGCTAATTCACCTTAAAAAGAAATTAGTACATATTTACTCACACTAAATTGCTTAATGCCTGGCATCTATCGTGGACTCTTCAAAATCTTGTAGGGTTACTTTTCCTCAATAATATGACATTTTTCGATGATTGAAGCTGAAAGCCAAATGCATCTCAGGGTGTACTCAGTCTGAAAGGAAAGGCCTGACAAGATAATGTTGTTTAATCATTATCAAAATTGCTATGCTAGTTACACTTTTTTGTGGCTTTATATGTTTATTGTCACTAAAATTGTTCTAGATATAGACAATTGTCGTAGGTATCCTCTTAATTTTTATAGCTTGATGAAAGTTTCTAAATTATAGAAACAGGAACTAGTATAAATTGCTTGCTACTTTCAGGCTGCTATTTTAGTGTATTCTTGTGCCTATATCTCTACTGATTGTGAGCATGGAAGAAAACAAAATAAAAGGAGATATGATTCAAATGTTCTTTACTCTTCACCTTTTGTTTTAAGTGGTCGTTGAGTCAATTAAAGGGTAGTCATAGATTGAATTGATATAATGACATTTTTACCTATAAATAAGTAGATCAAATTGTGTTTATATCTGAATGTTTATGTTGGTTTTGATGCCAGATAATAAGAAATACGGCTGGGATTCCTGAAGTTTTAACGAGGTTGGATGCAGCACCAACTTCCTTGGGAGATTCTAGTACAGAGTATGAAAGCTAGAACTTCTATATACTTGGGAACTGAATTTTTGTGCGTCCTTACTCATGATGATGAGTCAAATTTCTCTGGAAACTCCTTTTACTTTTTCTACAGAGGGTAGAAATGTGAATATGGGTTGAAGCTGACACAAATTCTTACAAAACCTTGGATTTCATTCTTAGTTTCACAACAAAGTGGCTCTTTGATGTAGGAATTAAATAATGCTACTCATACAACCATCATTGGTGAAATGAAATGAATAATATCTGCCTTTGATCCAATTCTATAGATATTCTGTCATTAGTTTTTGTCAATTTTTCAATTTTTCTCTCTGATGCATCCAATTGGGTCATTATCAATGATTCTAGAAAAGAAAGAAAATAAAGCATACGATTTTGGATTGACTTTTGTTTTAGTTATCTTTTCTTCATAACCTCTTTCTTCCTGCACCCTTCAAAAAGTCATCTTACCTTCTTTTAAAGTTTCAAAATTCCCAAACAAAACTTTTTACGTGCACACTTTTTTTTTTTCTCAGATGCTTTTTTCGGATTACCAAATTCATAACATCTTAAACATGTACACCTGAATATATTTTTTTGTTTTGGAATTTTTATTTCATACTATATTCAAGAATAACTATGGAACATGCAATCTAGAAACAAGAGGGTATTATGAAAAATTTCGATAAACATAAAAGAAATTAAAAATCTGCATGGTGCAATGATACTTCTAATCTGTTATAAAAGAGATATTCTGAAACACTTCATACATACTTCAAAACACTAGTTTCACAACTAAAATATCTTGTGCAATGTACATTAATAAATGTTTCATGCGAAAGGACTTTTATATTGAAGTGAAGTAGCAGAAAGGTCCATGGCTGTGTTTTATGAGAAAAGGACCAAAAGTCTTTTAGTTGTGTATGAAAGCTTCAGAGGTGTGAAAGCAAAGACTATTATTTGGTTTAGGAAATGAAGATTTTGTAAAGAGGGATAATGTTTATTTTTGTTTTACCTCACAAACTTCCAAAGAAGACCGTCATCTTTAGGAGAAGGGGCAGGTATGTTGTGAGTAGAAAGTTGAATTCACAAGCTTTACAAATATGATGTAATGTGTTTTATTTCAGTTTCATGCTACGATTAAATATTATGATCATAAAAAATAATAAGAATATATTTAAATGAATTTCTCAACAAACATTTTTGTGAGAGAAGAAAAATAAAATAAAATTTTAGTATATAATTTTTTTACTTTTGATTTATATATAAATTAATTTTAACTTATAATAGATTTATATTTTATATTTTGAAGTGTTTATGATAAAAAAAAAAACTTATCCTAACATATTTTGAACGTTAAATTGTTCCACCATTTGATAGTTTACGGGGCCTTCACATTTTGTGCTATATGAACTTTTTTTTTTTAAGACAAATAATAACACTCGTTTGACAGAGTGATAAATAAAATTGTTACGTCGTCATAAAAAATATTTTCTAAGAGGTGTTTGTTTATAAAAAAAGTTTGTGATCCTTTACACTAAGATATTGTTTTAATTAATACTTTAATTAATTTTTAACTCTGTTTTTTATTGCATTTTTGGGAACATTAATGTAATGAATTATTGCATTAGTTTAATTATCAATTTGTATAAAAGGTTATAAAGTTACTGGGAATAAAATGAGTTTATTTGCTGATAAAAAAAATTATTTGGACACTAATTTACATCAACAATCCTTACGTAAACCCTATTGCTGTTTCAAAAGTATTTGGAGAACGAAATTAAGAGTTGATTATTTAAAAAAACAACGACTTTTAAAAGAAAGGTGGCATATGTTGTCTGCCATTAATTTCAATAATGTAACACTTTGGAACTTAATCTGAACAGTACATTACAATAAACCCTGCAAATATTAAATAACACAATTGACAATAAATAATTAAATATATTACCTAACCTATTGACTTCGATCCACCACTTTTAGAGGTCAACCTATTGTTAGCATTTTTTCATTTTTTTTTTCCAATAAAAGATATCATCGTGCCTTCATATTGCTGTTAAAATTTGATCAAGAGTTCTAATCATGATTAGGATGCACTTAATTAACTAGTTATTGTTAAGTCCACGGTTAGAGAACTTAAACCAGTCAATCATTGATAATTTTTTTAAAATATGACGTTTTTATAATATTTAATTGTAATATGAAATATCCATCCTTGAGTGTATTTCATCTGTTAAAAGAATGTTAATCAGTGATGAATAATCTATATCAATTTACTATAGTAAAAAATTTTTACGAAAATAAAATGCGATATAGTTAAGTATATTGCAAAGGCTAATATGTTTCAAAGAACTAAATTTTAGTCAAATTTAATATTGATAATGTCTTGGATTGCCACTTGTTCTAAATTGTTACTCTAGAGACATGTCTGCTACCAATATCTACAAAAATGTTAACCTAATTAACCAATTTACTTAAGTCACCGTTTTATATTTATAAAAATAGTACTTTTTCTTCTTTCTTAAGAGACATCACTTTCTTTATTTAAAGCTATGAGGATTTTTCTGACGAAGATTCTTATTTAGGAGGCATAGCAATTATGATGTCCAAAATTTACTTTCAAATTGACTAAGATCAACAAGACAAGTTTTGCTATGAGCACCAATAAAGTATCTTTAATTCAACATACTTTTTAATATAT
>Ga0209489_100947_pt1 | contig 58344 bp, 25 predicted proteins | sample SiratrowhiteBW_FD_187527 | JGI IMG/M metagenome (GOLD analysis project Ga0209489, IMG submission 187527) | Root nodule microbial communities of legume samples collected from California, USA - Siratro white BW (SPAdes) (version 2) | ecosystem: Host-associated > Plants > Roots > Nodule | place... | reverse complement strand
ATATATATATATATATATATATATATATATATATATATATATATATAATTATTTTATTATTATTATTACTTGTTATTGAAAATAAGCAAATATTTATTCTTTTGACATTAAATTTTTATACTATCATACTTCTTTTACTTTGATTTTTAATTTTAAAAAAAAAATAATAAATATTTAGAAGTATAATAAGAATTATTTAATAAATATTTAGGAAGGTACAAATATTGTTATTTGACAAGATGGAGATAAAATATAAATTTCATACATGTTTCGTATTGAGAACGAGAAGAAGTACTAGTTTCGCAGTCAAAGTCACACAAATTCTGGTTATAGTTCTCATAATAACTCTAATTTTTGAATTTCATATATGTTGTCACTATTTTTATTGGAGTACTTATTTTAGTTAATTCTACTTCTATACATAATATTATTTAAGTGTCGTTTAATTTTTTTCTATATATTTACAAAAAGTATTTAATCAAACTAATCATTTCTAAATTCAACAAATAATTTGCAGGTAAATATTTTCTTAAAGGGCATTGGTAAAAGTGTGTACATACATTTAGGAAGGAAAAAAGTTACACTTAATTTTCAATTTTCTCAAGTGGAAGAGCTTGTATATCTACTTTGTAATGATGTTATAGTTCACAAGCTTTTCAGTTTTTAAGATAAAAATTTCTTAACAAACACAAAACTGTCACAAAATAACTTACATTGTTGCATGATAAAAAATAATCAAGAACCATTTGAAAAAATAAAAATTTAATAGTTTTTTTTTATCATAACTATTATATCTTTTTCTTTTATCCAATTCACCACTTGCAATCAAGAGTTTTAAATTAATTAAGCACACCACAAATGGTGTACAAAAGAGAAAACACATAACTTTAATTTGATTAAATCCCATGTTATCTTAAGAACAACATGATGCTTTACAAGCAACATGGTAAAGCTCTAAATAATCAAGAGCTGGACGATTCCAGGACCAATCTTGTTCCATCACTGTTTTGCATAAACGGTTAAACCAATCAGGATCCTCGTACCATCTCGATATTGCCCTGAAAAATCCAACTTTTAGATTACTATCATTTTAGGAGTTAGAAAACATTGATTGTTAAGTGGGCATGCAAAGTTATTAATGTGAAGTAAACTATAAATATATATGATTCTTATTCATCAAAATGTTTAAGGTTAATATAAGGCTTGACATATTTGTAACAAAAAAAAATTGTAAGCTTAAAGTCCCAGGAAACTTAATCAAAGATAGATCTTGATAAAAAAAAAAATTAACAATTATTTAGTAATTTGGAAGTTTTATTGTTAAAACATTTGATTTTCTATGTTTCGATATAAATGTTAACTCATTACAAAATAGAACTTACCTATTGAGGGCATAATCAATACCAGTAACATCAGCTCCGTCAAAATTGAATCCATTCGGTTTAAGATCTTGTGGATGTGCTCTATCTTTATCATGGTCAACGTCAAATACAGTATCATATAATCCTACACAGTTATAAAAAAATATGTCAAAAAAGATGGGTGTTGTTTACCAAATATTTTTTTTCTTTTTTGATCTAGACATGATTGTTCTAATAAAAGTGAGAATTAGAAAATGTACATTATCAAGATAACAACAAAAGAAGAACTAAACATGAAAAAAAGACACAACTCATTTCAAATATATACTAAATTAGTTGCATGTTAATGAAATCATTTAGTACTTAATAAGGCATGTACAAACCTCCCGTCTTTCGAACAATAGGTATTGAACCATATCTCATTGCTATGAGTTGAGTTAGTCCACATGGCTCAAAGATTGAAGGAACTGCAATGAAATCAGCTCCAGCATATATCTACAACAAAACATTTCAAAGGAGTCAATAATTCATTGTTATGCTTATGCATAAAAGATATTAAATGTTAGCAAGGGGAATACTAATAACTGATACATTTTATTATTCGTAGAAATCCACTTGGATGACACTAAATAAATTTTGGGACATGCCTTTCAACATATGATAAAACCTCTTAAAAAAATACACTAAAAAGTGTGATGAAAGTATTTCTTGCATTATCAAAGATTTTTGTTCTACAATAAATTACCAAGTGTGACAGAGGCTCGTCGTATACAAGACAAAGTCGGACACGATCATGATGAAGAGAATGTAACTCATTAGCCAAATTTTGAAAATCATTTTGGATACAAGGGTCTGGAGCTGAGCCAAGTAACACAACCTGCATCAAAATATTTCATTTTTCACATATTTATTCCTTAATACGACCAACATGTAAGCAAGTATCAAATTGAAGAAGAAAACCTAATAACAAAACTAAATTATCTTGCTTTAAAATTTATCCTTATGTTTAATCAATGTCATAAGCACATACTTTTTTTTTTTTTTCTCTGATGGGCATCATAAGCACATACTTGAGGCCTATATATTTTTTTTTTTCTCTTGGTGAGGATACATGGAGGTTATGTTTGAAATAAAGACAACATTCATCCTCTAAAATAATTTTCTTAAACAATCAAAACCTGAATCTAAGTTATGTGTTTATTTCTTTGACATGAGTAATGAAGATTGCAATTCAAAACAACTTAGTCAAAGACATTTTAACCTCATAAATTATTAAAAACATTATCTAAAAGCTAAAATTATGTTAACATTTCTTCTATAACAGTGTCCACATTTGTTATTATGTAAGCAGCGGTAAGGACAACATCTAGTTCAATAAATAAATAATAATAAAAACCTGTCCACCACGTTCTAGGGTCTGATATATAACATGCTTGATGAGATCAATTCCTTTTTGATGAGTTAATCGAGAAATAATCCCCACTAAAGGAAGATCAACTCTTCTTAAACTAAGTCTTTGTTGCAAGGCTTCCTTGGCAGCTTTTTTACCTTCAACCACATTTTCAGATGTGTATGACATCTGTAAAACGTTAGAATATTCCATTTCTAATTTTGTGCATAAAAAAAAAAGAAGAAAACATCGTATATGCCTACTTACAGGAATGAACTCATCATTAAATGGGTCCCATATATCAGGGTCAATTCCATTCATAATACCATGAAACTTGTCAAGATGAGGAGCAATTGCAGGATTTCCATAAATCTCTCTAGAATAAGTTGGGGAGACCTGTCACATTAAACACATATGATTCAAACTTTTATAATAATGTACAAATGTAAAATCACTTATAAGTTTTTTTTACCCATAGTGATATTTAAATTTAAAATTTAAAATTCAATAAAACTATATAAAAAATGATATGATTAATTTTCAAGTTTTTTTTTCATGATTAACTTAACTTTTTATTAATATATCAACTATACTATATCAAAATTACAAAAAACAAAATATTATATAATCTCTAAGTAATCCTAAAAAAATCACTATAAATAACAATTGTTAGATATTCAAATATCAGTCTAAATTTCACATTAAATAGAAATTAAAAAATTAAATAATATATAAGAAAAATGACTCACAAACTCAATGTTTAAGTTTTAGATTAAAGGTGACTTTAATTTTTCGTGTGAGTCTAGCTCAATTATCACCTTAATATGAATCTTATATTTCTTACTTTAATGTTCAACTGTTTTGAAAAAAAGTCAAATATTAAACCAAACACACTTTAAATGCTAACACTAAAAGAACTAAAAAAACTCTTAAAGAACTAAGAGAATATTATAAGTATTAATTATGAATCTACATTTGTTACTTTAATGTTTAATTGTTTTGAAAAGAAAAATCAACATTAAACCAAACACACTTTAAATGCTAACTCTGAAAAAATTAAAAAAGAAAAAAAAAACTTTCAAAGAACTAAGTGAATATTATAAGTATTGATTATCACCTTATTATAAATCTTACATTTTTTATTTTAATGTTCAATTATTTTGAAAAAAATCAACATTAAACCAAATACACTTTAAATGCTAACAAAATTCCTCAACGTTATAGGTAAAAGGAGAAAAAAAACTCTGAAAGAACAAAGTGAATATTATAAGTAAATAATACTGACTAATACAAATGATGGAAATATTCATAATAAAAACAATCAACTTGTACAACATAGTTAGTAAAATAGATAAATTTAGTGTATAGAGTAGCACTCTTACAGTTGTAGCCTTGTTTGTGTATGCCATTGCTTTTCCAATTAAATGAGCTCCATATTGAAGGTTATGAATTGTGAACACAACCCCTGTTTTGCTTAAACTACATTGTGAGTATTGTTCTTTGCATAACCATGTAACTGGGGCAGTCGACCAATCATGGCAATGGATGATATCCTGTCCATAACCATTTATAAATACTTAGTTTAAAAAGTAACTGAAGTGAAAATCATTTTAAAAAGACATGTGATATTTTAAAATATCACACACACTCTAAATATCACAACTTTAGTTATGCAATTTTGCTATTTCTTCCAAATCCATATATCACAAGTAATCCATTTTCTTATTTTAAGAATTGTTTCAAATGGTTGGACAAGTAATATCTCACTATCACATCAACAAATGAAGTGTAAAATGAAGATTATAAAAATGACAATCCAATGCATCTTACTGGATGAAATCCATCTTGAAGTAGATATTCAAGAGCAGCACGACAGAAGAAACCAAATCTTTGTGCATCATTCGCACAACCATAGACACGACCAGCACGAAATAATCTGCAGAAAAAAAAAATATAGTTATTGTTCAACATAATTAAATTTACTAAATAGTAAAATGTTAAACAATTGTGCTAACATCGTATTATGTTATTTTTCTTAACATTTTTCATAAATACAATAATAAAGGTAAAGATAAATAAGAAAGAAATAACTAACCTAGTTTCTATTTACTAATATTTCTTCTAAAAGATTAAAGATTGGTTATGAGTGAGTGTGTCCTAACAATTTTAAAGTTAAAGAGCGAACATTCTTACTCATTTTGAGGTTCCAAGAAATATACAGAGAGACCTTCCACCTTTCCACACCATACTTTTATTTCAGTTCCATTCCAAAAATAGTTTATGTGATATCGAAAATCTTTTACCTGCATCAAGAGACATATATATTTATAAAATAATACAAAAATAACTTCATGTACACCACAAACACACAATATACAAATTTTAAACCCAATGGTAGTTATTTATATGTTTAAGAGGGCCATCAATATTTATTCAACAAACAATATTAAGAAACATGTTCAAAAATAACAATACAATTTCATGAATATATAAAACAATTTCATGATATTTGTGTTTTTCTCATTTGATTAGCAAGTAGTTTCAAACTAAAGCTCAGTTATAAACTTTTATAATATCATGTTTTGTCTTTACAAACCAAATATTCAATGTAAGATGATATAACCTTAAGTGCCAAATCAATAGCAAAAAAACTTACATGGTTAAGGTTCAAACAATCATACTTTGGAAGAATAATATCTACACGGTGATCTAAATCTTTAATTGCTCGTGATAGGCTAGTAACAACATCACCAAGGCCTCCAACCTGTAAAAAAAGAAAAAAAAAATATCAATCCTAGAACTGAAAAAAAAAAAACGTTAAAACAATCACAACATGATTTGGTAATGACCATTAAGGATGATGCCTTCTAAAATCTCAAATTGTATTTTATAATTTAACGAAAAAATCATTCTCAAAATAAAAATTAACATGAACTTGTAGATGATGTTAAGATAATATAAATGAAAGTAGTAATTACCTTGGCAACTGGGGCCATCTCAACAGCAATATGGACAATATGCATGGGTGTTTCCTTTACAATACTGCCAAAGACAGGTATATGATAATCCATTGTATTGTTATTGTCAAAAATTCCACCGTCTTCTTTATCAGAGAATACAAAGTCCATCATATATGCATCCAATGGAACTTTTACTGCAGAAACACAAAATCTTAAAGTTCTTTTTTAAGGAACAAATGCACAATACTATAAGTAAATGAACCAATTTAATGTATACAACAAACTGAATGTGTAAATACATTACTATCATCAAACTTCGAAATATTTAAAAAAAAAAAAAAATCTTCCCATACAAGATTTATGAACATTTAGTTGGATAGAAACAATAAATGATATTTTTAATAAACACTTCACCTTTTTTTATGACCAACATTCTATGTACAAACTTATATATTAATAACACATAATCAATGTTAATGGTATAATAATTTATAATTATTCATAACATATTTGGAAGGGCCTTTTGATAAATTATAACAAGAAAATAATCAACAAAATAAACAATTAAGCAATTAAAGAGGTTAAATATTTGATATTGTTAATAATTGATTATTAGATTTTTTTTTCCAAATGTAAACTATATGAGAGACTTACCAAAGGCTTTGACATAAGTCCCATTCTTTGAAGGCAACATTTTTTGAGGTGGAAATAAGCCATTACGATGAGTCCAACGATTGAATGAATGTCTAAACCAAATCTCTGGTTTTTCATTTAGGTTTGTGTTGCAAGGATTATAAAACACAGTTATTTTACTCCCTGCTTGAACATGAAGAGGTTGAGTGAAGACAATATGCTTTTGAGAAAGTAAAAATCTTTGCAAAGTTTTTTTCTTTGTTTCAGCTCTTATGCTAGCTGTTTTTGCAACCTGAAAATAAGAGCAAATCCAAATAAATGAGATATTATAATATTTTTTTATAGCAATAAAACATATTATCATGTTTATCAACTACCATTTAGATAACCAAAGTTTTAGGGATCAATCATTCAACACAAATATTTAAATATGTTATCATATCAAATTCATAATAATAAAAAAAAATACTCCAAAATGTGATAAATTACATTATAGGTATACCAAAATATGTTTTCTGCAACTTTCTATATGTATTTATATGTAAAGGAGTATGAATATGATCATACAAAAATTTTATTTGTCTATAAAATATGTTGATTGCATAAAGTTCCAATGTTGTCATTTGTATTAGTAGGGTTAAACCATTTAAAATGAGAAATATTAGTTAGACTAACAATTTTGTACAAGAAAGAGAAAAAAAAAAGGAAATTTGAAGTGTCATAAATGATATAATAGACAGAGATAAACATAAAAAAAAATTATGTTATATAGATTGTTATGTGTTACATCTCTTTTAAAAAAAAACATTTTTGCTTAAAAACTAACCTTGGCACGTATAGCTTCCTCTCTTAACCTTCTTTTCTCTTGCAATTTTATATATATCCTTTCTTCTTCCCAAATCCAAGTCTCTTCATCTGGTATGACCTCAGTGACAACAGTATGAAAGTCTTTTTGATTGTTGTTATCATACATACTTGCATTTCCAGGTGGACCATTAGCAAAAACCCAATCTAGGACAATTGCTTGGTCTGGGACAATAACTGCATTAAATTTAATTTGATTATACTTCAAATAAATTTATTTGAATGAACATCATAGATTACCAATAGAATAGGTAAATGAACATACCGTCAGTAAACCACCAATCACCATCTTTTGAACCTATCTTGACCAGCCTTTTAACCAATGATAATTTGTCCTTCCAATTATTGTACCCACCATGAAGCCATACTTCTTGAACTTGGGCAAGGGGACCTGATTTTTTATTATAATATAATCTAACCAAATCTTTTCCTTTGAATTCTTTAGGTTCTATGTACCAAATATTGTCAATAGATTTTACTGCATTTTTTGTCAACTTTTGCAACAATTTTTTCTTCTTTTCTACCTCCGCCCTAGCCAGTGATCTATCTTCGTCTCTAGCAACTTTCTCTAATTCCATTTTTCTTTTATTTTTTTCTTGTTCTTCCTTTTCGGCTTGCTGCTTAGCAATTTTTTCTAATTCTATACGTTTCTCCTCAAGCAAGAAATCCTCAAACTCAAATGCATCAATTCCGCCATTAACAGGTATGAAGAAATCCTTATTGTCATTGTTGTCATAGACATCTGTCCCATTGAAGAACACAAAGTCCACTTTGTAGGCTTCTCTTGGAACGTGTAGTTTGCAAGACCACCAATCTCCACCGTGTAGGTGTATTTTATTCAATCTCATAGTAAAAAGTTTCCATCTCCAATCATTAAAAGCTCCTTTAATCAAAATATTTGACTCATTACACAAAGTTGAAAGACTCTTATTAAAAAACACTTCCATATCTTGACCAGGCATAACTATAGGAGGATACACAAAAATTTTGTTATAGAGTGACATGTTTTCCTGTCTAATCCTCTCTATTTCTTGTTTGCGTAAACTTTCTTCCAATTGTAACTTCAACAATTGAGAAGCTTCTTTATTTAATATATCATCATTTATTTTTTCAATCACAACTTTCCTATTTCCTTTATTATCAGTGGTGATAATTTTTGCATTGTGAACTAATTTTTCATCCAAACATTCAATATTCCCAATATTGGAAGTGTCAACAATATCTTCCTTATTAAATCCATAAGCATTTTCATCTTTTCCAACTAAATTACTTGTTCCAGCAGATGATATTTCTACAAAACTCTTTGAATCATAACCATAATCCTTGGGCATAGCAATATAAATCTTCTTTTTTCTCCTACTCGGAAAATCTGCCAAAAGATAAAGATCAATTACATTTAAGAAAATTTAAAAAACTAGAAGTTTATATGGGATAAACAAGATCTAGCATTTGACACAGGAAGTGTTAAATAAATTTAACAAAAGAAGCTAATGAACCTGCACTAGCATTGATGGAGATAGAGGGCCAACCAGTCTTGAATTCACACTACAATTGTAAAAAAAGTAATAAAAGTTAACTTTGTTATATTTATTAAAATGCATAAAAGCATAAACATATTAAGACAACCCATAATTATGGTGTAATAATGTGCAAGAAAATAAAGATAGGAGAGACACTTCACAAGAATAATTGACACGTGTTTTTAAGAAAATTACTTTTTAATGACAAAATTAATCAATATGATGCAAACATTGTTCTTTCCCTTCACTTAAGGTATCTTTTCTTTCTTTCGACATTTATTGTTTGAGAATGAAACCCAAAGAAAATGAAGAATACGAGAAATAACCTTATATTTGTTAAATTTTCATCTTCTTTAGATTGAACAATATTGAAAAATTGAATATGCAAACCTTAATTAAAGAGGAAAAACACTATTTCCACCATACTGATTAATTTTATTTCCTTTAACTAAAATAATTTAAAAAAATACTTGCATTATCCTTCTCTGCTAAGACACAAAAATATATCTAAAAACTTCTTAGAGACAAGAAAAAAAAATGTATATTAGTCTTTGTTAGGAATATGAAAGGATAAACACCCTGAAAAGAGTAAAAAACAAATAACTTGTTTTCTATACTTTATGCATGGAGTTTGCAAAAATTAATGTAGACATAGTTTTGGAAGTGATCCAAAACATACCTTAACTGGTTGGTTTCTTTGGGCAGTGGTAGGGAAGAACAAGCCAGCGCCGAAGCACGTTTTTCCATTGACGAACGCCGTTTTGCAGTTCAGGAGCAAAGACATGTCCATGTTCTAAAAGACTAAGACTTGTGAGCAGTGATTACTGCGGGATAATGTGACCTTACTTTAGATTTTGTACCCACTCTACAACTTAGTTGGTCACACATGCTTACTAAAAGGACAAATTGAAACAAGCCACGTGGGACGGTCTTCATGGGACTTGCACTAACTCCTCCTAGGTAGGATATTGTACTGCGGTTCTGTTACCATCCAACTTTTCTGCATACGACTTGCACAAATATTGACTACTGGGAATATCTTGCTTAAAAAAACAAAACTCAAAAATATTTTTTTCCACTTGGACCTGAATCCATGGGCCAAGAGTGGGCCCTGAGTTACGGAGCCCATAACCCGAGTCCAACAAAGGTCGCCGGGGTTTTGATCCTGGGGAGAGGTTTTTGGTGGGTTTACGGTTCTGAGAGGAAAACGATGGAGTTCGAAAAGAGAAAAGCGGCAACACTGGCCTCGCTGATTTCAACGGAGTCAGACAAATCTCCGAAGGGCTCGTTAGACGCACCCATCGTTCCTCTTTTGAACGCTCTGAACCAAAACCCTTCTTACTTCACCACAAGTTCCTGCTCCGGCCGAATCTCCATCCTCTCCCAACCCCTCTCCGAATCTCCAAACCCTAAAAAGAAAGCCAGAGGCGGCACCTGGCTCTTCGTTTCCCACGACCCCGCCGATCCCGACTCGGTCCTCTCGCTCCTCTTCCCCTCCGAGTCAACTCGCTCCCCCTTCGTCTCCGAACTCGTTTTCCGATTCGAGCCTCTCATTATTGCTCTCGAATGCAGAGACCTCTCCGCTGCTCACTCCCTCGTTTCGCTCGCCATCTCCTGCGGCTTTAGAGAGAGTGGCATTACCAATGCAAAGAAGCGCGTCATCATCGCCGTTCGCTGCTCCATTCGCATGGAGGTGCCGTTGGGGGATACGCGCAATGTCATGGTCACGCCCGAGTATGTTCGTTATCTCGTTCGGGTCGCAAATGATAAGATGGAAGCTAATAGGAAGAGAACACAGAGATTTTTCCAAGTTATACAGTCCACTGGTTCCTTGATTGCTGATAACGGGGACCTTTTGTTGCCCACGAATGATGCTTTCAACCATGTTGAACTCGAGGATGAATCTCAGTTAGGAAATGGGAATACCGAAACCTCTAAAGGTATAACATGTTTTTTCATTTTAGTCAACGGTTATCTTCAATTGTCAAATTTAGTCAACTTTTGCAGTAGTGAGGGATTGGAAGTAGAGCATCTACAATGTGAGTTGCCTGTGAGATTCTTAAACTTAAGAACCAGCGTTTATGTAGTTTCTCCATTGGAGTGATTGTCATGCCAGTTCTTATATAAGAATTGTTGCATATAAAACCGAATTCTCTCTCTCTCTCTCATATCTATCTATGTATCTATATATATATATATATATATATATATATATATATATATTAGTTAATATGACAAAAAACTAAATTGGAATTAAGATTTATATAATTGACATTCTAAATGCGAATTTGTTGTTTTTTCATTTTTTATATAATAATGACCCCATTGATAGAATACTACTAAAAGAATATCTTTTAATGGCTAAAGCAACTGTTTTGTCCTATGGAAACGAGTCTCGTAAAAGAATACTACTAGTCTTGCAATACTTCTAATATAAATTGACTTTTTCCTTATTTTTTTATGATAGGAGTGTCTAAGTGTGTCTAACTAAGTATAGGTATCGATTCACTCTAACTCTTGCTTAAGAAGTGTCGGATGGGTGTCCAAGCTGTGTGAACGAAGTGTTTGAGCTGAAAAAAACTTTTTTTTTTTGGTGACAGTTGAGGAAAGTCTGACGACATATGTCCAATGGAGATGCTCTATGTTGCATCTGATATTGATTTGGTAGTTTACAGGATTTGTGAATATCATAATGCATGTGTCTGTGTAATGAAATCAGTACTGATGCCTATTGGTATGTATCTGATTGCAGGACAACTTTCCTTTTAATATCAATCAAAAGTCTGAATCTTTGAATGGTTGGCAGGGTCTGTGAGGTCTCCTGGTTCTGGTGTGTCAATTAGCCATTTTGATATTGTTGGTGAACCAGCTGAGAAGCTTTTCCTTTGGGGCCACTCAGCTTGTAGATTGAATAATGCTGGTGACAAGAAGGTTATCATTTTTGGTGGCTTTGGAGGCACGGGGAGACATGCCAGAAGAAATGATTTGTTGCTGCTTGATCCATATTCTGGCAATCTTGAAATGGTTAGCACTGTTGGCTGTTCTCCGACTCCACGATTAGGCCATACGGCTTCTTTGGTCGGAAATTGCATGTTTGTGATTGGTGGTCGGACTGGTCCTGACAAAATTCTTAGTGATGTATGGATCCTAGATACAACAATGAATTCTTGGAAGTTACTGCAATATAGTGACAATTTATTTCCTCCCAGGTAATGCTTAACAGCATTCTTGTGTTATACCTCTCAGCCCCATTCCTGCTGAAAAGAAAGCCTACTGATTTCAGTAGTGAAAAAAATTGCACACTTGTTTTTAAGATCACTTTATGTGTTGGATAGATTCTGGTATCAATATTTTAATTCGTGTGCATAAGTGCTTACAATTACTACTAATTAAATTTATATTGTATGGTAACAATATCATAAGGCGTAGTGACATTACTTGCTGTTGATTGATTTTGTAATATTATTTGGGTGTTCATAACCAGTACCCAGCAATGGTTAAGGAATTACAGGGTGGTATTAGAAATTATGGGAGGGCGCATTAAAACTCTTGGGGGAATGCATTGTTATGCATCCCAGTAATAAGTTTTCCCCTTTTAATTTTTTAACCCTAGGGCACTGGTTAGCATTTAACATATTATTTTTACACTGTATGTTTGATACATAGTTATTTTCATGTTGGATAGGCATCGTCATGCTGCAGCTGTCATGGGTTCTGACATATATGTATTTGGGGGTCTTGATAATGATACTATCTTTTCTTCCTTTTATGTTTTTGACACAAACACTTTACACTGGAAAGAAATACCAGTTTCTGGAGATTGGCCATGTGCGCGTCACTCACATGCTATGGTGGCATCTGATTCTCAGATTTTCATGTTTGGTGGATACAATGGTGGGAAAGCACTTGGGGATTTGTATAGTTTTGATGTTCAGAAGGGTCAATGGGCAAGGGAAAGGACAACAGGAAGGAATCCACATGCCAGATTCTCCCATTCAATTTTTGTCCATAAGAATTATCTTGGAGTTCTCGGTGGTTGTCCTGTTAGACAACACTGTGAAGAGTTGGCTTTACTTGATTTGAAGCTTCGTCAATGGAAGCATGTAACACTCAATTCTGTAGGTAAAGATTTGTTTGTGCGTAGTACAACCAGTGTTGTTGGTGATGATCTTGTCATAGTTGGTGGTGGTGCATCATGCTACGCATTTGGAACAAAGTTCAGTGAGCCAGCAAAAGTCAACTTGCTTCATATAATCCATTCACATGATGAGCATATGTCTGTCAAAAATCAAAGAAAACATGTGATTAACCAAGATGAAGGGACGAACGCGAATAACGTTGAAAATTCTTGTCAACCCCAACTTGGACTTGGACCAAATGTATTTGAAGATGAAAGTTTATGTTTTAATGATAACCTACCATGCTCAAATGATCAAAGTCAGATGATTGCATTGCATTACGTTTTGCAACTGAAAAAGAAATATGCAAAATTGGGAAAGGATATATTGAAGAAATTTGGATGGTTAGACTTGGGGAGGAAGGCACACTCTGAAGAGGGTGGAGTACATATCTGTTTTCCTGTCCATCAAGAATTTTTCACTGTATTTCGTGAAAGGAATCATCATTTGCGAGATGCATCAGATGGAAAAGATGAAGCTCCCTTTTCAAAACCACTTAAACAAGATGAATACTTGTTAAATGAGTTATCCTATTCTGAAGCATTGACCATTCTCCATGAGTATGGTGCCGTTATTCTTGAAGACAAGGTTGTTGAAGAAAGAAAAGCTGCCAAATCTCCTTTAAAAGTGATGACCGAAGCAGTAGCATCTTTGATTGAGCATCAAGGCCTACCAACGTGGCTTCTAGAGGAACTTCCTACAAGGTTTTTTTTAAATTGTTTTAACTCAATCCTCCATCACATACATTACTCCTACCTTTTTTGTCTCGGGAAGTGGAAAACCCTCGTTTAATGATGTTTCAATAGAAAAACAAACATAGCATTAGTGCTTACTAACTTATTGCAATCTTAACTTATTTCGGATTTTCTTGGAATTTCCCCTTGTAGGCAATCTCTTTAGTGTTGTGTTCTTTGTACTAATTATTTATTCTTCCAGATGGGATCGGCTTGGAGATATTATTATACTTCCAATTAATTCTTTTAAGGATTCCATGTGGGACTCCATTGCAGGAGAGCTTTGGCCCATTGTTGCCAAATCACTCAAGGCTCACTGTCTAGCTCGCCAGGTAATGACACATGCATCATTATTAATACACTAATTTGTGTTTACTTGCCCTTCCTTAGGATTCAACATTCTGATTCTCACTTATTTTTACTAATACGTGGTTTATTTAAATCTTTCCTGTTGAATATACCGTACATATTGACTCTATGTGAAAATAAGTATGATGATGGAATTTTTCAAGTATGTGAAATACTGAATAACAAATAATTTGTAAAGGTTAGAGGATACTATTCTCTGATAATACTATAATATAGAAATTCAGTCTAGGATGGAATCCTGTTTTACCATCTTCTTCCAAGATAGAAGGAATCAATGTCTAGACAATGAAGGCTAAGTTAAAGCAGGACTGAATTGGAAGTTCTTATTAAGATGCAAACCATGAGTGCTTTGCAGCAGGTGGTCTTTTGATGGAAAATATCTCAGAATTACCAGTAGTACTTTATTCCTGAGTCATTTTTGTTTTTTATCTTTAGTTTATTAATCACTTTCCCGAAATAGCTTTGCAATGAATTCATTTATTTATGACATATGTTGGGATTTTATAGGGCCCAGTTGCTGCAACTGGTACAAGAGATAGCACATTGCAGATTCTTGTTGGAGATAGTGGCTGGGTCAATCATCGAGAAAATGGAGTACTCTATTCTTTTGATGCTACAAAATGCATGTTTTCATGGGGTAATCTTTCTGAGAAAATCCGGATGGGCAGTCTGGATTGTAAAGAGGAGGTTGTAGTAGACCTTTTTGCGGGCATTGGCTACTTTGTGCTTCCTTTCCTTGTCAGGTATTCTATTTGTTTGTAGCATAGCTGTGTATTAAACTTAATCTCTAATTATATTGTGACAAGTTTTGTAGTGCTGTATGGAAGATATGGATCCACAGTCAACAAAATTTGATAATTTATTTTTTTGCAAACATCATAAAATACATTTTGGATCTAAATATGAACATTTGGTGACTGATATGGGACATCCCTCCTGAACTTAAATTAAACAGAGATTGAGGTTTTGAATATTTTCTTGCTGAGATTCCATATTAACTAGAAATATGGTCAATATTGTCTTTATAAGGCTTAAGCAGTTTTCAACATACAAATCTGTTTTGTGAAGTTAGGTTAGATCCGTATTCTAAGATGGTATCAAAGTATTTGTATATGCTCTTGTTATTGGGTAACCTGCTTTTGTATATGCTCAAAATGCCTATTCCTAGGTGTGAGTGGGTGTATTGAGATCTCATATCAACTAGAGATGACCAATGGGGGGTCCTTATAAGGCTCGGAGAGTTTTCACTATTCACCTTTCAAACCAATTTTGTGAAGTAGAGTTGGGGTCTAACTCAAAAGCCTAAATACCAAGACTTCTAATATTCTATTTTCCAGCATTGCTTTCTTTGTGGTTTTTTAATATATATATATATATATGAAATAATGTTAACCTATATATAGTCATTGTTTTGCATGTTCTCAAGCAGGGCCCAGGCAAAATTTGTATATGCTTGTGAGTGGAATCCCCATGCAGTAGAAGCACTCCGACATAATCTCCAAGCAAATTCTGTGGCTGATCGTTGTATCATACTTGAAGGAGATAATCGAATTGTCGCTCCCAGGGTATAGTATTTGTATTTAACTATTTATATTGTATTCACCCTGCAAAAATAAATTGGATTTACCATTGCCATCTCCCTGTTGAACTCTTTCAAAGAGCTTGATTCACCAGCTAACAATCACTCTCAGGAATAATCCATCTAAAACTGCGTTTTATGTCACAAATAAACCTTTCTGCACTCCCAATTAACTTACTAATTCAGATGTAAACTCGACGCATTTCCTGGAGAAGCGAATGATCCATTTTTCATGTCACAAATCAAACACCCCTCACCCTTTGTCAGTAATGCTTTGATTGCCCTTAGGTTCCCTCCCTATTGCTGGTAATCATTTTTTTATTTCGGAGGATTAACCAAAAGATGGCAACATTCTGAGATTGTTAATATACTATATAGGGATAGAAAGAAAACAAAAATGTTATATTGTATTTCTCAATGTAGAAGAATACAAAAAAGGTGCTGAGCTTCTCTGTCCAATAGTATTTATAGATGAGAAGCTACAGCTAGACAAGGTGACAGCTGTAACAGTTATATAACTGTCATGAAGACAGTTATAACTCTCTAATAAAAAACAGCTGTCAGCCAAATCAAGAAAAGAAGACAGTTATAGCTTGTAACGGACAACAACTATCAGCCAAAACAAGAAAAGAAAACAGTTATAGCTTGTAACAGACAACAACTATCAGTCCAAACAGAAATAAAGAGAATTGATAGTCTCTTGCAATATGTATATTTGATTAACCTTTTTTTGTTGACTCATAAAAAGGAAATGTACTCTCTGTTATTGGCAAACTGTGTAGTTTACTGGCAATAAAACTTTATTGTATATAAAAGTTATGCTGCAATCTTCTCTCTTTGCTAATTAAGATAATTTATTATTAGCCACTGTGTTATCCCAAGCACATGAGAAAATCAACGAGCATTTCTATGATATTATTAGAGACACTCTTCCTGCAAGTATTCATAAAGAATTAAAGATGAAAGAAGGAATAATGTGAAGCGGGAGAAAATTGTACAGAGGAATTTATCCCTTGTTTGGATAAAAAGAAGATGAAGAGAAATTGGTTGCTTTTATCCCCTTGTTTGGTTGGAAGATAAATAGCAGGGAAACATATGATCAATGATCTGTTTGCTCTGTTCACCTTTTTCAAAGCCAATCACTGCGAACACTGACTATGAAAGTGTGATTTTTTTCCATTTACAGGGTGTGGCTGATAGAGTTTGTCTTGGTCTCATTCCATCTAGTGAGCCTAGCTGGGTCACAGCTGTGAGGGCTTTAAGGTAATTGGAAATACTAGTATGTTTCATTGCTTTGAACATATTTAAGGTGTTTTGTCTTTGCTTTCTGGTTTCTGATTAATTTTCAAATTGGCTTGTTTGACTTGTCTACTAATTCTACCAATTTTAGTCATAATGATCCCCAAAAACTGTGGTTCACATCTCATACATTTTAATTGCCTAAAAAACCACTGCATCTGTAAACTGTCAGTAACTGAACCAAATTTATGTCTCTTAATTCAGTTGATGACTCTTAAATCTTACCAAATTGGAATTAATATATGAACCTAGACAATGAAGAGAATTGTGAATATGATATGACGAACTTAATTCTGCCCTCATTTCACTTCTTGGCTTCTACTTTTATTATCAATTTCATTCTCATTGAATCAACGTTGCAGAAGAGAGGGTGGAATGTTACATGTCCATGGGAATACAAAAGACTCAGAGGAGAGTCAGTGGATTGATCGTGTGGCAAGATCAATAAATGACATTGCTAGATCGGAAGGTAGCATCATTTTGGTTTATATTTTTAAATTATTCAACATTGGTATTGTCCCACTGCAAGAAGATCTAATTTTGGGAGTTATGACTGGTCAACCCACAGGTTATTGTTGGGAGATATCTATAGAACATGTTGAGAGGGTAAAATGGTACGCTCCACATATTCGTCACGTAGTAGTGGATGTAAGATGCAGACAGATCCAAAGATAGTGAATGAGCTGGTATTTGAGGTTAAACACTGCTCTCTGAATGCAATCAGTGTAAATTTCATTAGGAATATTAATATGCCAAAAATCTGACTGATCTACCTTTTTGAGTAGCAAATGTAAATGCCGAGTCTAGATTGCGGAAGTTCAGAAACTATTCTTCGGACTGGCAAATATTGTACGTGGGTACTTTTTATGTATAATGTTTTGGAGATTATTTTGTGCTTCCAAAATTGGAGATGAATGCTTTAAATTATTTTGGTAACATGATAACATGATGCTAGCCCAATGGTTTGTATTAATTAGTTTGGGCTACAATGAAAGCCCATACCGATAGTTGCCTGTTTGGATTCTATACAGGTATTTTACTTTTGATATCTAATCTCGTTTTTATCGTTTCACTGTATTAAATGAAGTTATCTGCGGGCTTGATTTTAATTGTAACCCAAAATGTTGTAATAATCACATTTCTCCTTAGTTGGGGAAGTGGGAATCCCAAAACTTAGTTTAAGTTTGAACGTCAATCATTTTCTAGTTACGGTAAATTTCATTTTGCTTGACTAGCGTTTCACGTTATTCTGGTTTCGAAAATTAGAATTCCCCATTTATAATGAATCCGTACCTCACTTAATCTCTTATTGCTTCTTGTCTTCATATCAACAAAAGAGTTATGTCGATCATTTACTTTTTGTTGTTGAACTGTTAAATCCTGAGTGGAAGAAAGCTGGTAAGTGCAGTATATTAACAGTAAGGTTTTAAAATTGTGAATTTGCTTTTCAAGCGTAGGCCTAAGTCTTTTATTCCTCCCCAGCCCTACTACGGTAGTGTTTAATACAGGGAATGATTTAACGCTCTCTCGATAATGATATGGCAACAAAATTGTCATTTGATTTAATACTGGAAATATTTCTTTGCTAGAAGAGATCCCTGAGCATGTTAATTTCTGACTTTCTGAGTGGGAGAAGACATTGATGTCATGAAGAGGTTATTAATTGTTGTGCTAACAGTAGCATGGAGTTTCTGAGTGGATTAATTATAAAATTGAACTTCTTTTTCCGTGATGTAGTAAAATAATAATATCCATATTAATAATTTTTTTCTGAATTCTGCTTTAATTTCAGTTAATTGTGACAATAAATGATAGCAAAGCTAAGGAAGCAGAGGTTGATGCGTGGAGTGAAGTACATTTATATGTAGATGTGTGACTGAAGGGGATGAGATAGGGTTCCAATGCATTATCACTGAGTGTCGGTGGTGGGTGACATAGGAGACCTCAGATGGTCCCACCGAGCCAGCCTGAACGTGAGCCTGGGCCTGAGCCAGCCATCAGCCTTCCTTGAGGTCAGCGTTCAATCAAGTCCCTCACTACTTAGCAAGTCATAGTTACTCAAGGTTAATTTAAATTTCATTTAATGTGGTAAACTTTTTTTGGCATTATTACGGGATAAAATTTATTATAAACTTATAGAAAAAACATATTTACTTTTTTTTTTGTAAAAAATATTTAATTTGAATTCAAACAAAAATAATAAATCGATTAAAAATAGTATGATGTATGAAAGAAATATTTGACGAAGATGATTAGTGATGAACTTAAATAATTTTTTTTTTTGCATTTATGAAATGATATGTAAAATCGAAAAAAAAATTATTTTGCAAAGAGTTTTATAATTTTAATAATTTTTAAATATAAATATTGTTGCAAAAATACCTCCAAACATACATGTAATCATTTTTTGGTGACAATTTAAATTATTAATTACATTAAGTCTAAATCAACGAAACAAATAAATTTAATATCTAAATTATTACATTGATTTTCTTAGAAACAATTATTAAAATAAATTTAAAAATACATAACATATCAAATGAGTAATTTAACCTTTGATGTTGGTCTTGACATTTTTAATAAATTGAAGGTATTAAAATAAGAGATTTAATAGCTACGCGCTATTAATGTAAATAGTTTTACATAGTTTGCTTATTCATAAATCATAGTTAGAGTGATATTTAAGATAATTATTTGTTACAACTTAGATCAGTCCTGATTAAATTTTAATAAAGTACAAATAAATATTAGTTCTAATTTATCTTGATAGTTAATCCATTTTAGTAGTTCATCTATTTTTAAGTCCTTTTTCATGCATACATAAGTAATAATATCAGTTGTATTACTTGTTTTAATGATAACTATCATACTATTATTTGTGTTATCATGAAACTTAAATTTCTTTCTTAACTTAAAATACATTTATCTGAATTTAATTTTATGTTATATTTTTGTGAAGTGTAGAATTTCTTTTTTGAAATATGTGATGTGTTATTGGTGAGAGTTGATTTCACGATTAGATATATTTTGGACCTCATGTTAACAGTCACGTCAGTAATAATAAATGTGTAATAAATAAAAAATGCATACTTTAAAATCTTTATTTATTTGTAATATTTTAAACGAATTTTACTTGGACGGACATAAGTGTCAAAATCGTCGTAGTGTTCAATTAATACTTAGGTAATTAGATATAATATAATACAGGTTATATTACTTAATCCAAGGTGAAGTTATCTTTAGTGGTAGACATTATCTCGGAAACCAATCAATACTCCTAATATTGAGAAAATAAATAACTTGACGGCTTTCAATAACAGATCTCCCAAAATAGATTACTAGTTCGTAAAATAATCCTTACATTATTATGGGAAGAATAGAATGTGGAAGAGTGACGCATGAGGGGTTTTGAATTCTTAGAAGAAATAGGATCTTTAGAGAGTGAATTTTTTTGAGATTGAGAGAGAAAGGTCGAAGATGCGCAACTTGTATTTGTGCTCCACACCGGAAAAAAAGCCCGACAACCAAATTAATGTTCTAAATAAACTAATAGAACATTATTAATTTATGATAAATGAATTGAATGATGCACGAAATTAAATGGCGTGTCACAGAGTCCAAGTTTTGAAGGCGAAAATAGGAAAAGAGAAGTGGCACCGAGTGGAGTCCCGTAGCCTAGGCACATGCTCCGTAATTAATTAATTAATTAAATTTAGTAAATGGTTGTGAGTGGCCTTGGATCATCATGAAGCCATCACCATCATCATTCAACCCAAAGCTCAAAAACCAATTTTCATTTTATTTACCAAAGCATTGTCTCTCACAGTAGTATTTTATTTGCACTTTGGGTTTATTTAAGCAGAAGCAGAGAGGAGTGTAAGCAGGAGAGTGAGTGAAAATGGCTCCCAAGTGTTTAATCCTTTTGGCTGTGTTATCCTTTTCAGCACTGTCACTGAGTCCCTCTCTTGCAGAGGAAGGCCAAGATAATGGCCTTGTCATGAACTTCTACAAGGAAACATGTCCTCAGGCTGAAGATATCATCAAAGAACAAGTCAAGCTTCTCTACAAGCGCCACAAGAACACTGCTTTCTCCTGGCTCAGAAACATCTTCCATGACTGTGCTGTTCAGGTCATTAATCTTCCTTGCTTTCTTGCTTTTTCTTTTTGGTTTGCAAGTTGCCCATTTTGTTGTATTTTTGTTAGTTAATCTTTAATGAAGGAATATGCTCTTTTGTTTGTGAGGGTAGAGTTGTGATGCTTCACTGTTTCTGGACTCCACAAGAAGGACCTTGTCTGAGAAGGAGACAGACAGAAGCTTTGGTTTGAGGAATTTCAGGTACATTGAGACCATCAAAGAAGCTGTGGAAAGGGAGTGCCCAGGAGTTGTTTCCTGTGCTGATATACTCGTTCTCTCTGCCAGAGATGGCATTGTTTCGGTAATTAACTCCTTGTCCTTTCTTTTTGTTTTGTTCCATTTCTCACTTTGCTCACCCTCATTAGATCTGTCATTTGCTGCTTTTTTTCGTCTTTTAAGGAAGTTCACTTTTGAGAGCTAAAGACTGTGTACTTCTATGTTATCCCATATATGTCAACTAATTCTACCAGATCAGTCTATTTTTAGTGTGAAGGAAGTGGTATTTGGAGACTTATTTAGTCCAGAATTATTCTTGTAGTTGATAATTATTTTGTTACAGCTAGGAGGCCCCCACATCCCTCTTAAAACCGGAAGAAGAGATGGTAGAAGGAGCAGAGCTGAAGTGGTTGAACAGTTCCTCCCAGACCACAATGAGTCCATTTCTTCAGTTCTTGAAAAGTTTGGTGCCATGGGAATTGACACTCCCGGGGTGGTTGCATTGCTTGGTATGCACTACTCTACACTCTTCCTTAATCCACCGTCTACATTATCTGGTCATGAAAACAAATTATTATTATGCAAATCTTTTACCACCATACTTGTTTTTTTCTTTCATAAGAAATATTTAATAAAATTTGGACTTCGTGACCTTGGTTGTCCCTATATATGCAATAATTTGTCTGCATAAACATATTCATAATGCATCCATAAATTAGCATAGGAAACTGTATGAGTCATTTTTTTTGTCATAAATGTATGTGGGCTCTGTATGATTAATCAGAGATAAAGATGGATGCAACTTGATAACATACATACAAGATGCAGCACCCTCATGTATACATGACATGCTAAAGAGAATACATGTTCAAAAAGCAACACGTGGCGTTATTGCTTGCAGATTTAAGCTCTAATGATTGAGATATTTTGTTGAGCAGGAGCACACAGTGTTGGTCGAACCCATTGTGTGAAGTTGGTGCACCGTTTGTACCCAGAGGTTGATTCCGCTCTGAACCCTGACCATGTCCCTCACATGCTGAAGAAGTGCCCTGATGCCATCCCAGACCCCAAGGCCGTGCAGTACGTGAGAAACGACCGTGGCACCCCCATGATTCTAGACAACAACTACTACAGAAACATACTGGACAACAAGGGGTTGTTGGTAGTGGATCACCAACTAGCCCATGACAAGAGGACCAAGCCTTATGTGAAGAAAATGGCCAAGAGCCAAGACTATTTCTTCAAGGAGTTTTCTAGAGCCATTACTTTGCTCTCTGAAAACAATCCTCTCACTGGCACAAAGGGTGAGATCAGAAAGCAGTGCAATGTTGCCAACAAGCACCATGAGGAGCCTTGATTGCTTCCCACTTTGGCCTTCAACTTTCTTCCCCTTGTCTATGAGGAAGAAATCTGTAAAATATTATGCAAAAATAATTAAGGGGCATGCTATGTTTTATTTTAAATGAGATCCAGACCACTGCTTTCTCAATCCTTGAACCTTGTCGGCAGGTTCATGGGAATGTGAGTACTGAGATGTGACTGTTGTTCTTTTTTTTTTTTTTATTATTATTTCAATAAGGAAGTAGCTTAGATTTGGGTAGACGTGTATTATGTTACAGTGTTAATTATGATATCAATGTATGCATGTGAGTGCCGTTACCGATGGCAGTGACAAATGTTTATGGTATATCCACGTCCCTACTCTAAAGTTTGTTCTTTCTTTCAACATAAATCATGGTCCATGGGCATTATAAATAAAGTAACAAATGCATAATTGGAGACTACAATAATTGCTCACAGATACTGTACTATATATGTAAGTGGTCCAAAAAGAAAGATGAAGTAAAACAAAAGTGGTCCATTGACGTCGGCGAAACCAATCCAATATTTGAACCTTAGACATGCTGAAATGTTTCCTTCGAAAATACCATTGTCAATGACCTGCTAAGGGAGAAAATGCCATAAGAAAATCACGTTCTAGTTACCCATGTTTGTGTACGAAAACTGATGAGAAATCTAGATTCTTTTCTTGATGATTCTTTTTGAGCTATTTTGTAAATAGCATAGCAAGATAATGACATTTGATGACTATGTAGATAGGATATTGAAAGGGCCTATGAGTTTAAAATTATGGTTTATGATGGACCACTTGTTAAACTAGCCACCCCAGCATTGCTATTATATAAAAGATAAAATATTTTACTTTTGCCAAAGATGAAAAGATAAAGTGATTTAGAAAAGTATTGTTATCAATGTCGAGGATTTAGAGTCTTGGAAGAGGTGAATCTTAAAAACGAGACCACACTATATCAACAATCCATTTAAATATGATCACGGCCATCCATAATTTAAGATGAGAGAGAGATCAGAGTAATAGTTTTAAATATGATCACAACCATCCATAATTTATTAAAACTTTAACTAAAAAATCCATTCAATTCAATCTATTTAATCAAATTCAGTCCAATATATCCATTAATATTTTTTATGAGTGAGTATCTTATTCACCCATGAAAATAATATTTAAAAAATAAAATTGTCCTTTTAAATAAAATTTAGAAAAAATTTGTAAAACAAATTTAGAAATATGTATTTCTAAAAATTTTTAATTTAAGCAGTGGAATATCAACAAAAAAGTGTGCAGATTCTTGTTGGTAAGTCTTGGCAAATTGACTGGTGAGATTGTTTAGTTAAATATTAGTGTTGTTTTCCACTTAGACTAAAATTGAAATTGATTTGAAATTGATTGAGTGGACAGAAGAATATGATTCAAGAAATGGGTCTTTCCCAAAAATGGATAAGGTGGTTAAGGTAAGAGAATCTGATATAGACAAATTCTTCCTCCACCCCCGTTCCCTCTTCATGCACCCCCAAACAAAATTTTAATTCCACAACTATTCTTGTTAAAATTATCCAAATACCTTTCTTTTATTAAGCAATTTTGAAATTTTTGGTAGGACACCCGGATGAGGCCATCCGGTTTTCATTTTTTAAAATTTGAGAATCGGACAGCCTAATGTCCGGTTCATAAATTGTTAACTTGGATGGACTGGATGGGGGTGTCATCCGGTTTGTAAGTTGTGAACTGGACGCTACCCCGCCCGGTTGTCATAAGGTGGATGGGTGGTAGGTGGACCTCATCCGGTTTGTAAATTTATGAACCGGATAAGGGTGTCATCCGGTTTACATTTTTTCAATTTTTTTTTAAGTGCACTGTGATAAATTGGTGAGGAGCAGAGGAGTTGGTTAGCTGTTACCTATCACCACCCAATTAAAATTAATATAGATTGGGGAGGAGCAGAGGAGTTGGTTAGCTGTTACCTATCACCATCCAATTAATACTTGAAAGTAAAAAAGAAATGAAAAGTCTCTTGCTGTATTTACTTCTCATTCCAATTTCCAACCCCAACCCCATCTTAAATGAAGAGTCTCTGCTCTCCAAGAATTCATTCATTGATTCATTGGCTTTCATAAAATTAAATTAATTTAATTAAGGCAAATGAAGAGTCAAAGAGACACTCTGTGTGAAATGTAGCAAAGGAGACTCTTCTTTGACTCTTCATTTGCCTATTAATTTAGTTTTATGAAACCTAATGAACCAATGAATTGATTAAATGCAGCAGGAGAAAGGAGAGACTCTTCAATTTAAGATGGGGTTGGGGTTGGAAATTGGAATGAGAAGTAAACACAGCAGCAAAAGAAGAGACTATTCATTTCTTTTTTACACATTAATGCTCCTCACCAATCTGTCACAATGCATTTAAAAAAAAAATTGAAAAAATGTGAACCGGATGACACCCTTATCCGGTTCACAAATTTACAAACTGGATGAGGTCCACCTACCACCCATCCGGTTTGAAATTTTTTTACCTTATGACAACCGGACAGGGTGGCGTCCGGTTCACAACTTACAAACTGGATGACACCCCCATCTAGTTAACAATTTATGAACCAGACGTCAAGCTGTCCGATTCTCAAATTTAAAAAATAAGAACCGGATGACCTCATCCTGGTGCCCTACCAGAAATTTTAAAATTGTTTAATAAAAGAAGGGTATTTGGATAATTTTAACCAGGGTAGTTATGAAATTAAAATTTTGTATGAAGATACATGGAGAAGGTATATGGGTAGAAGAAGAATTTGTCTCTGATATAAAGAGTATGTGGCCCAGAATAAAAATAACTATAGTAAAATAGTACTAGTATAGTTTATGTTAATCATAAGATATCAAACTATGACCATTCAAGTTTTCAAAAGCTTTTTTTCTTAAAGGCTTTTTTTCCAATTAAAATATCTTTGAAGCATCTTTTACCTTGAAAAGACAGAAGTGAAAATGATAATATTTTATTATGATTTGTTTCAACTATTAAGTTCTTTTTTTTTAAATTTCACTATAAAATAATTTTACATAAAGTATTATTTAAAGTAATATTTAGTAAAAAATCTAAATATTCTTTTTATTTTTTTAAAACAATTGTTTCAAACATTATTTATACAATAATATTTTCACACTTTTTTACTTATTTCGAAAAACTATTTACTAATGTAAAATATAAGCTTAAGTTTTTTCTTTTTTTGTTAAAAACTTTCAAAGGAGATGACAATACATTTTTTTTTTCAAAAGTCTTGAATAAAACATAAAGAGATTCACACATGCAAAATGACAAACAGTTGAATAATTTTGTTTTAAAAAAAGATAGTTGCTGAAATTAGTTGAGAGATTTTTCTTTCATGCTATGTAATTTTACAAATAATATCATCATTTTACATTAAGTAACATTTAACACATTTTACTAAATTATATATTTAACATAGTCTCTTTTTAGTTGATAATTTATCCATAACTTAGCATAAGGATTATTATCATGCACCTTGATCTATCACTTACTAAGCATCTTTCATCAAACTAACAATTGCAATCATCTGTTCTAATTTTATCAGGATGAACTTTCAAAAATTACGTAAGATTGTAGACCAAGACTATAGAATCGTTAATATGTGTAGTGCACGTGGAATCCAAAACATGTAAGGGTATTTTGACTTTTTTTTTTCTATAAAAACTAAAATACAACATACAAAACTTGAAAAAACAACATTAATTTAACTGAAATGACCGCGTAAACTTGAAAAAAAACAATATAAATTTATGTTCATAAAATCACTTAACTCTATTAGACAATGTATAGTATAACAGAGAGTGTTAAATTTATGCTCGTAACATAAATAACAAGCTTTTTAATATTTTTTTATCTAATAATAATAACTAAATTTGGATCTAATATTGTTGAACCATGAATTCGCAAACAAGAAAGTAGTGACTATCACAACTTCTAATATTCTTAATTTGGATGGTTCGATTTTCGCTTTTAAATTTTTGTTGAGTGATTAATTTTTTTTTTATTCTTGAACTATAACTTTTTCATTCATAAACCATACATCTTTTATTTTCGAAAGTTTAGTTTTTTTTTATTCTTAAAACTAAACAAAATTTACCCTTATAGTGATTTTATCCTACCTATATTTTCAGCCATCCTATCATATACCTAGTTTAAAACTTTCATATATTTTATCGTTTTCTATTCAATTATTTTACAAATTAATCAAAGTAAAATTCTAAACTTTATTTTACTCAAAAATCTCCTTCTATAACATCAAATTTTGCTTAAAATAACTCCATTGTCCTCGGTACTAATCGTCCTTACTTATAATTATAAATACAATAATACATTGCGTTTATGTATGATGAAAGCTTAGTTGCATTAGTACAAAAGAAATTTAAAAAATGTTAAGAAGATCGAGAACTATATGGAAAAAGAAATAAGATAAAATACTTACACAATATTAGTATGACATACCTTTGAAAACATGTAGATGATTTCATTATGTACAGTAAGCCAAGTCCATCAATGCTCTTGCATACTCCAGAGAGAAGGACTGCAACAATTGTTCTGTCTGCCATGGCTCAGTTCATAATTTCTTGATGTTTAAGATTCATCTAACACAAATACGCAGTGGTAAGTGTGCTTATAGAAAAATGTAATTAAAGAATTGCTTAATCGTACAGCAATTACAAATAAATAGAATAGAAGAGGGTAAGAACATATTAAGGTTCGTAAAGTTTGTTACAAACTGCACAGAAAAGCTATGCTATGCATCATGTCACTTCCAGCATCTATAACATTATTACATTCCAAGTACATAATTTATGGCGTGCCATAGTAGCAATGAGTGCATCATTTGTGGAATTCAGGACTCTGCTTGTGCCCACTACAGCCTGAAGTGCTGCTATCAGTGTCACTGTCAGTTTCATCTGAGGCTAAATCATTCTTTCCACTACCTTCTAACAACTTTGGATGATTGAAATAAGGCTGTGTTTGGATTGACAAGTAGTTTGCAGCAGAAGGAAAAGAAGGGTATCCATATGTGGAAGTATAGGGTCCAGGAAGAAATGCATTTGGTGGAGGCCAATACATCACTGGCACAAATGAACTTGCTGGCTGTGGTGGCAGTATACCATGATTACCAGGAACATTGGTAATGGAATTGGCAAGAGCTGGATTTAGGATTTGAGAAATGTCTTGGGAAGAAACCTGAGATGGCATTGAATGAAATGCTGCCATTGCATATGTGTAAGCTGAGGAATAGCCTGTTAAACCAAATTGAGTTGCTGCTGAACTTGTTGGTGCTGCCTGTTGAGATGGTGTCTTTTGTGAATTGTGAGACTTGATGATGGCATTAGGGTGCTTTTTTCCCTTGGATTTTGCTGAAAGTGTCTTTTTTGTTAGGTTGTGGAGTTCAGGAGTACCCTGCTAGAACAACACAATGTAAAAGCTTAAGAGAGCTATCAAATATGTGACACCAAAAATTATTTTGAGGCCACCAAAACCAATAGAAATGTGATAAAATTGCGTCTATTATGTAAGAGCTTGTACTCTTCTCTTCCATGTATAGAAATAAAATTTGATAGTTGAGTTTACTCACTCAATTTGATTTTAGAAATTGTTGCTTAAGGAAAAGAACAGAAGAACAGTGCATTATATTAGATTTGTATTCTTACATTGTCACATGCGATTGAATGTGGAAGAAACAACTCCTCCCCTTCAGCATCCTCATCAGTCCTGCAAACAGAAAATTATGTGTTGGATGAACACGGTAACAGTGTATTCTACTTTTTTTCTATTAATTGCAATATAGCTTTATACATTGGTGGTAAATACCTTTTTCTGAGAATATTTTGAATTAAATTAAATATTCTCCTATTTAAATTACATCTACTGATGTGTTTTCTGTGATGACATTGATTTAGAGCAATGCTCCTAAAAGATTGTGCTGTTCTTTAGCTAGAAATATATGTATCTTTCTGTTTCATTTATGCTTGGATTGTTTGTTGCATATCATGAGATAAACCTGTAATATTTCTGAAGCAAGTCTAAGTTCCGGTATTTGGTTTCCCTTTGAACTAGATAATCAGGAAATCCTGCCATAAACAGGAGTGTGATGCCCAAAGCCTTGAAGAAAAACCTTCCACTGCGAGTATGAACCAACATTGCCATTCGGCACATGAGTGGACCAAAAGACTTCAGTTTGTTTCTTCCCATCCTCTGTCTCACATATCTGTATTATTCAATAAAAAATTACTCCATATTAGACTGCATATAAATATTTTGAAGTCAAAATTCATTAGAGCCAATGCTATTTATAATAAAGGAAAGTACTATGAAAAAAGGAAGCAGCAGTGAACCATTATCATTCCATAACTTACTCATTTTGAGGAAGATTTCTTGTCCTTCCACCATATTTAATGCACAAGAATAAGTACGATGGACAGCTAGGATCTGATGGACGCATGGCTCTTTCTTCTTCTAGTATCTGAACAGGACATAATACAGGGTTTTCTCGATTTGGATAAAATATTTTCCTTCGAACACCAGGATTCTCGTATAAAACATGCTCCTACATAGATTGAAACATAAATCATTATATTTATAAAATAGAAATATCTGAGTCTAACTCTTCTAGGTCTAAATTCATGCTTGAATGCAAACTAGAGACTTGGTTCCAGATAGTATTTGACTAATGGTTGTTGCATTCTTCCATTTTGGCACCCAACTAGTTACTGGATTAGATGCATCATGATCCCAAAATCTTTCTTTTTCACATAGAGAGACTACAACTTTTAGGAAAAATGTTAGTTCCTGAAATGGTTCCAAGAGACCAATTACATCTTTTAGAGTTTACTATCCTCCACTTTTTTATTCTTTGTACAAGTGGACAATTCAAGACAGCTGAATTACCACACTCCAACTGTTGCAATCCCATTATTAATTAGACAATGTATAACGAATACATTGCACCGCTAAAGCACACTGGGCACTAGTCAAAGTATGCTTGTGAGGATTTAATATGAAAATATAAAAAGTCCTGGTTTTATTACACTTCATATACTCAAGTTTCTGTGAAGATGAGGTAACTGTAACTTCTGATCATGATAAAAACAAGATTCTATTTGATCTGCTATTGACTGTGGTCACACATGCAAATCTGAGTATCATGAAACTGGGGGTCTATATACATACATACAGGAAATAGGAAACTCCTAGACTTGAAGGTTAATTTGTTCAGTTCAGAAAAATCAGACTGTAGGAAAAAAGTTTAAAATTGCTGGATCCAAAGAGAACCACACAAAAATGAAAACGGGAACTAAGTCACAATGTGAAAAAAATATCTCTAATTTTAATTGATTTGCGCCATCAGAAAAATAGCATTCTAAGGATTGGTCTTACCCCAGGGCTTTTTGGAGACACGTATGGTTCTCCTTTGTTCAAAATGCTAAAATGATTGAAGTCCAGTTCGTACATATCCTCACATCCATGCCTTATGCCAAGTGATGCAAAAACTATGATTTTCCTTACAGTGTGGGACTGAGCATTTTTTTGTAGAAGGGCTTCTGACTCAATTATTCTTTTCACTTCTTTTGGGCAGAAAGCTACCTTCAGAGGCTTTCTATTATGTGATATGCGTGCCGATCCTGAGGAAGGGAACTCAGGTGCTGCTGTAAATGCTGCATTCTGCTTAATTTCTTTCCCTTGGACTGTTTTGACTTCACTCTTCTCGGATAATGGAGCCAGTAATATGCAACTTGTCTTTTGATTTTCATGATCTTCTTGTTTCACATTGCTGGCTGGATCACCAGAAAAATTTACCATGCATGCTGCATTTGATTCCTCGTCAACATGATCAGCACGGTAACCTTTTTCCGCACTAACGGCTTCATTTGTGTCATCAACTTCCTCATGTCTTTGGCTATTTTCCATATCATCATCAAAATTTTCATCACATGCATCATCACTATCCGTTTCACTGAAATCTGCAACAGACTTCCAGTCTTTAAATTTTTCAGAGTACAAATTTTGGCCATTGTCCATGCTCATCCAATTAACTAAGCGCTTTGCTAGATCAATCTGCTTAGGAACAATGCCTGCAGTATCAGGCGTGTACTCTGAGGCCGTTTCACTTTTCACAGTATTCCTATTTTTTTCATCATCTACCATTTCTATCTTCTGCCTCTTGAAATTCTTCAAGCTTCTTGCTTCTAAATGATGATTTTCCTGATACCAAGGGAGACATTTTCACCTTTAATGATAAAAAGGATGAAAACTTCAACAGAGAAGGAACATGGGTAATAATGAAAAGGGCAATCATGGTGGTGATGTTTCTAATGTGTCAATAAATCTTGGTCATCATATACAGTTGATACGAGTGTCGAATATGGATACACATAACATGTATATCATTCATCCACAGTCCAACAAACTATACTTAGATTTCAGCATGCAATGTGCAGATACGTATAAGCATATATGATAGATGATATAATATAACAATGGTTTGCAGCCGGTTCATCAAGTTAGGAAATGCATAACACTGAGTTTAAACAAGCAAGTGTTTATTTAAGCAAAAATACAATTACAAACAAGAAAAACTAGTCACTAATTGTATAATGACTAACCGTACTTGAGATTCTTTGTTTCTTTCTCTTAACTGAGCTTCGAGCATTGATATTCTCTCCATGAGCTCTGCATTCTTCTTCCTTTCCCTCTCCAACTCGGCCGAAATCTCAGCAACAACACTGACGCCATCTCCTCTCACTTCTTGTTCTATAGCACACAATGATGAGGCATTGACCAAAGTAGCACAAGATTGGAGTTGTACCATTGGGAATTAAGGTAAATGATTACGTAAAGTGACAGATAGATACCCTGTAACCCCTGATTAATAGTAGTAAAAATGAAAATTGTACTTCCAAAGCAGAACTAATAGCAGCAATGATACGTAAAACAATACTCGGGTTGCTTATGTAAAGAACTAAAATATGATCGGAACGCATAACGTTAAGGTCTTTGCCTAAAAGCATATATATTACTAACAGTTCATTGTTGGAATGGAAAATGGATTCTGAAGTGGACCAGTTGAGTGGCAAACGTGTGTTGGAAAACACAAAAGTGTATGCAGTGGAAACAAACGGATATAAAGAAGAGAAGAGGTTTCACTCTCAATGGAGGCCAAGAAGAGAAGTTAAACTCATTAGCCAATGCCAATAGACAGAGGAAAATGGCATGATAGTGATCTCAATGCAAGGCAAGAATGGAGTCCCTTTTGTTTCGAGTTTTGATTAATAACATTTCTCAGTTTCGTAAAAGAAAAAGAGCACAGCGAGAAGAGAGGCATGCATTAGCATCACCACGTGCGCTTCTCTCTCTATTTCATTGTATTCCGAGCCACACTTTTGCTATTATCTTCAGATCGTAGAAAAGCGAAATCTTTAACGGGTTTGTCTCACGAATTCACCATCCCAGAAGCTTAAGACATATTGTAGCCTCTTAGGCTTAAAGGGTGGACAAGTTACATGTATCTAAGTTAAAAAAATCGCATTAGAAGAATAGTTGTATATCTTTAATCGTCTTCCTTTGTGAGGTTTTATTTGATTTGCGATCTTTCTTGCTCCAAAATCGAAGTCCGCTGGCTACAATACAAGTTCTATATTATTAAGCCATGTACTGTGAGTACATTTTAGTAGTTTGTTATTAATTTTGGGTTATTAGAAGACCATGTTTACTGAAAAAAAAAAAAAATGCAGCTGAGACGCATAGAAGAGAATGTGCATAGCTTGGTGGCTTCATTTTTTTTTTGCACAAGGCATTAATCTTCTCTGCTACTGGTCATGACAACTCACCGTCATGTTTTAATCACTGTTGCATTGCGTTGTCTTTTCTTTAAAGTCTGAGGCTGTTACCATGTTAACAGTTTGGAGCATCCGAGGCACCACTCACATATATTATTCAAGTATTTAATTCAACTCAGTCCACTGCGTTGCTGTTTCATACTTACAATGTCAAATATTACTTTTCCACTTCCACCCTTTGGCCACAAAAGGATGAAAAAGCTTCTCATCTTTGATGTTTTCATAATTTTAGTAATTTTAGAGTCTATGAGAGGCCTTTTTCTCTTAACTCATAGTTCTGTGTTTGTTGTAAAATTATTACTGTATAATAATAATTTCTCATTCCAAGACATATATAGCTACAAAGAAAGGGGTGCACACGTGCATATATATAATATTATAGTTAGTGGGGTGCATAATAGGCAGTATAAAAAAACAACCTCACGTGGATGAGTAACTTAGATGGTTGTCTCTTAATACAATTTTTGTCAGGGGAATATGAAGCTAAAACCTTGGATACCATCTTATTAATATTAAACAAACGTGATTAGCGTCAGGCATTTCTCCTTTTGCAACAATTGGTACGCCCTTTGATTATTCTTAGGAGCTGTGGCCAGTTTACTTTGAGGTTACCCCAAGAAATGAAATATGTGAAACTTCGGACCCACGATTCTACTGACTTCTCAGGGTTATTTAAAAAATACACAGAAGAAAGAAACAAAAATTTTATGATCACTGCATTTCTAGTTTCTTTTGCCTGACTCTGTCCATAGTTTACTACAATGCTTTGGCTCCACTGACCATAAAATGCAGCTGTTCTCTGTGTAGACTACTGCACTTTCTTGTCATCAAGGTCATCCTTTTGGCAGAGAAAACCAAGATGTACTGGACACGTGTAACATACCACGTATAAAAGGTAAATTTTAAAAGTTACAAGACACTGACATCACTGTAACATAATACATAAAATTAATATAAAGCCTAAATCTTAAATTGAAGGGGAGAATCAAAATTATACAACTGAATATGAATCATTATAAACATAATAAAATACTCATTTAATTGATGTGACATTCCTATTTATATTTGTCCCCAGCCTGTTTAGCAAGGTCAAACTGTGGTTTGCAGGGAACTTGCTAGCATTTGTTTCACTAACTTCTGGTCTTTTTAATACACTACTTTTAAAGTAGTAATGTTTGAGCTTATGAGGTATACATTATTGTTTTTCCTCTCAAGTTTATCCTTACCTATTGTAGTTGAAGTCCTCTTTTATCATCTCTCAAATAGAAGCCAAAAAGTATTATACATATTTCAAATACAAAATTAAAAGTTCATTCTACATGTTGTGGCATGTCACCGTTACAATATTTTTTTTTATCAACACAGTTACAATATATGGTCTCGATGAAAGAGAAGAGTCTCAAGCACCAATATGTCTAGAGCACCACTTGTAAAGTAAACTTGGAAAGATGAGGAATCCAGGAGAGTACAAGGAATGCATTAATTTATAACAAAAATAATGCACAAGTCATTTCAGTTTTATGTTCTCATTGTGCTTTTTTTTTTATTAAAATTAAAATTTTAGGATTTTAGATAAAATTAATTTAAGACAAATCAAGGTATATAAATCTATAATTATTTTAAAATGTTATATAGGTAAATAAACAGAAGTATGTATAAAAAGAACATCACATCCTTTTATATATAATTTCATGTTTATCAACTAATTTAAATGCTATTTTTACCAGTACTTCAAATGTAATCAACTAGCTTATCAAATATCTCACATAAACTCATCTCCTAGTAGGTATAGAGTAACCATCTAACCCACTATTTATTATTTTTGTTAAACAGTTAAATTAAAAAATGAAAATATACAAACTACAAAAGAATATTCAGAACATTTAAGTAATTGAGATTAAGTACATTTAAGCAACTGAGATAAACTACCTAGAATAAAGTAATAGACATAAATATGTCCAATAGGATAAGATAGGCCACAACATTTAGCGCAGTAAAACAAGAGATGATTTACCTCTTATTATAGCTCTAATAGCTCTAATCAATAGGGGTAAAAAAGAAGAAAATATAGCATTTACACACAAGATTAAATTGTCAAAACATCATGGGAAAAAAGTTCGAGTTTGCACTTCAATATAAATGTTAAGGAAAGTAGTTCCCTCCCTTGATTACTTGTTACTTGGCCACAATAAAAATGATAACTCTATATGGTACAAAAGTATCTTAATATAAAAATTCAGGTTTCCATGTCACTTGTAAAATGTGACAGCTGAAACTATAAAAAAGTACAGAACAAGCAATCCGACAGATACAACAGGAACCTTGTAATAAATTGGGATTGCAAAGAGATGTCGTCATTGCATGAAGTGTAATGTCACACATTCCCGGAGATAATGCTTTTTCCCAACAGTAATAAGTCACTACTCAACCAATCAGTGGATTTAAAGTAGTTGTCCCTCCCTGCTGTGGCATTCCACTTCTCATCATTGCACAAAACTCCTCATAGTTTATTCTCCCATCCTGTTAGTTCAAGAATTGTTAGTAACAGCATCATTGTTCTATACCGTCATTAAACAAACTAGAACCGACTTACATTATCTGTATCCACCTCAGAGATTATTTCCTTTATTGTTGCTTCATCACCCATTCCATGTTCGGTCATAGCAGTCTCCAATTCATCTCTAGTAATGTACCTGTACATGAATATAAGCCCATTCTTATCCATCAACCTTGTGGGACCCTCAAGTCTCAGCTTATTCATATAGTCTAAGTGAAGTAATGCAGTTTAACAGAGAATGTTACTGATAAAAGTACTGTCTAATAAGGACCTGGAGACTAAAAAAAAAACAAATTCAAATTCTCATTGCAAATTTGTCAACAACATTGAAGAAAATCAAACCAGTGGATGAAACAGTTCAAACTACAAAGATGGGAGAGTTTAAACACAACATTATCTAGTTGTCTGAACACAAATGATTAGAAAGAAATTGCAATATGGAAATCACCTAAAATACCAGTCTTGTAAAACTCACCCACTGTTATCCTTATCAAAATACTGGAATGCTTTGTAAAGATGTTCATCACGTTCAAGTCTGTGCCTATGCATTGTAGCCGAAATGAATTCAAGATAGTCAATTGACCCATTTCCATCAACATCAGCCTGAGAAATTATACATAAGAACAACAGAGCTGAGTTCGAGATACAGTGAATGCACAAATGTTCAATTAGTTATGCTCTTGACGAGGATATGTAAATACTGACTACTTACAGCATCCATGAGTTGCTTCACTTCAGCCTCGGACAATCTTGATCCAATTCGAGCCAAGCCTGTCTTCAACTCTTCGTAGGTAATTGTGCCACTATTGTCAGTGTCCATATTTGCAAACATTGCTTTCAGACCTTTAATCTCCTCTTCTGATAGATTTTCAGCTATAACCTTAAGAAATTTCCACCAATGTCAGTAATGGAGAAATATTTAGAGAAAAAAAATAAACTGAAACATGTAACCCATAAAATGCTTCTCGGCGGCATACCATGAATTGAGAGGATAACTTCAAGAATAAAAGCAGTATCCAGAGATCTAGAAGCACAGATACCATGCAAATACATAGTATAACGTATAAAATTATAACTCATAAAATACAGATCTTTAATCAAGAGAGAGCACTGAACTTCTGAATATGAGCTCAAGTCATTGTAGGTGTAGTCGAATTAACATGCTTTGATTTATCTAATTAATATCGGAATAAGACTATAGGTACAGAAGTTTTTAAAAATAACATGAAATAAGGAGTAATGCTTAAGTGTTTGTACGTCCTTGTCGAAAAGTTGAAAACTTCAGGACACCAGTAAAATAATTTATATCAATAAAATATACAACATGTCAATTTTAGAACACAATATTCTCTCATTCCATAACATTGTTGTATTAAACATGACGAAAAGAAATTGCAAGGGCCAGTTGAAAAGACATTGTTAACTTGTTTCAGGTGAAAGCAACAAAGGCTTATATACCTTACAGAACAAACAGGAGTACTTCATAATATTGTAGTAGTCATATTCCAGAATGGGTAAATTTAGAATTGTTTGTGTACACAATATAACAACTGCATTCAAAAGAGAATCGCCATCCCTCAACAATATCAAGGACTATCAGAAAAGGATATTGACAGTAGATGTTTTAATTCAAGTTTGATGGCATACCTTCAATGCTAGCTTCTTGAGCTTATTCATAGCCCTGAATTGTTTCATTCTGGATAGAACTGCACTATCAATTGGTTTATCGGATGCCTCTCCGCCTTCTCTCATCCACGGGTGCTCTTACCAAACAAATCATCAATCTTAATCAGGTTTAGTTTGACAAAAAGAAACTAGATAAAACAGAGCCAACTCATATGACTAATGAGAAAATTTACTTAGTTGATGATATTTTCATCGCAACTTATTGTTGGTAGGCTATTAACATTTCCCTGGATAGGATTTTGCTTGCTGGTTCTTATTTTACAGTTCAAGACACGAGTAAACTATTTATATATACATAACTTCGGAAAGTAGATGCAGCAAGTAGAAGCACTCAAAAAATTTGCAACAGAGACTGAAAGGAGAACAAGTAAACTGCTAAACTAACACTAACATAAATAATAGCAGTTTTAATTCAAATAAATAAGTACAGCATTTATGACAGTTACTTGAGTCAAATTAGAATCGGTAGTCTAATACCAAGGACTTGCGCAGAAGTAATCCGCTTCTTTGGATCTTGTGTCAGCATCTTCCTGACTAGATCTTTAGCGCTGTCTGATATGGATGGCCATGGTTCACTTACAAAATCAAGTTCACCTTCCAATATGGCGTTAAATATTCCCTTTTCAGTTTCTGCAAAACATAATAGAAACGTATTCTCACCTATTGTATGTTGAAGAGTTAATTTTTAAATAAGAAACTCAACAATAAACAATAGATATGCAACATTGTCAAACTACAATTAGATCTTACCAGCCCAAAAAGGTGGTACACCACTGAGAAGAATATACAATATGATGCCTGCACTCCAAATATCTATTTCCTTTCCATAACTACGACGCAATACCTCGGGTGCAACATAGTAAGCACTGCCAACCATATCATGATATACCTTCCCTGAAAGAATTTAGAAAATACAATGAATTATCAAATGCAAATTGTGAAAGCAATGGCCGTATCAGGTGACAATATGTAGGTCCTTTAGAACGACCATAGCAGTCAAATGCAATTAGAATTCAACATAAGCTGTAACTAAAGTGACAAAATTATTCAATCCAGTGGATACACTTCAATGTCACCTGCTGAAAAGGAATTAGAAAGCAATGTAGCATCTGATCTCAAATTTGCTTAAAAGCAGACAAAATGTCACCTACATCACAAAATCAAATATTACTTAGCCAATGGCTGTCCTCATCAGATACCTACATATGGAATCAATCTCACTCCGATAAGTCCTTAGTATAGAATCATCTGTTCCAAATTCAAGAATCATTGACAGGGTAGCCAATAGCTATCAAGGTGATATCTATATAATAAACAAACATCTGAGAATCCACGGAGTGTGTTGGCCTTTGAAGTGCCCAAATGTCACTGGTCACCTTAGACATAACTGTGACGGGGCGATAGAACTCTGAAAACCTATCATATCAATGTTCTTATGAGTTGATGAGTCAACTTAATCTTGATGCCCAAATAGTTCACCAATGAAGTAGGGAACAAACAAAATCAGCATCCGAAGTAGCACAACAATGCAAGCAACAAATAAACCAATCAGAAATAAATAACATCAATGCGAAAAAAGGAACAAAATTTCTATCATGGTCCACCGCTCACTGCCCCCCGAATATCTAAAGCAAACAGTATTTACAGAGAGTAGGAGGGTTGAAAGTGAAAGTGATGGGAACCTTCTTCAATGAAGACAGAGAGTCCAAAATCAGTAGCCTTGAGCGTAGCATCGTCATCCTTAGTAGAGAGCAGGAAATTTTCGGGCTTGAGATCGCGGTGCATGACTCCCATGAAGTGGCAAATGTGAACAACGTTGACAATGGCGCGGCAGAGTGAGGCGGCGGCTCTCTCGGAGTAGTGGCCCTGGGCGATGATCCGGTCGAAGAGCTCCCCGCCGGCGCAGAGTTCCATTACAAGGTGGACCGACATCCTGTCCTCGTACGCCCCCTTGAACTCCACAATGTTGTTCTGCCCAGACAAATGCTGCATGATCTGAATCTCCCTCTTCATGTCCTCCCTGTCCGCCCTCGACACAAGCTTCCTCTTCAGAATCGACTTGCACGCGAAAGTCATTCCGGTCGCATTCTCCGTGCACAGATACGTTATCCCGAATTGCCCTCTTCCCAGTTCCTTCCCCAGAGTGTAGTACTTCTTTATATCCTCAAAGGGTTTCCCCAGAATCGTGGTATCGGGTTTCTGCACCGCCCTGGCATTCTGGGTCGGAGAAAGTTTCGGTTTTGGTGCACTCGCCACCACCTCTGACTGTGGTTTGGGTGGTGCCGATGTTTGAACCTGTGCAACAGTGGTGGTAGGTGGTTGTTGAACAGTATTGTGACTACCACTGCCACTACGAGTGCCTGATCCATAGGCACTGCTGAATTCTGCGCTTGATTTCTTCTCCTTGCTGCCGTGACAACCCATTTTGTCTTTTGAAGGATTTGGGAGAAGATTCAGGGAAGAGTGAGAGAATGAGATAGAAGGAGGTAGTTTACAGTGGTTTGGGCAGAAAGTAGAAAAGAGGGATAAAAGGCAGCTAGTGTCCAAGTCCAACCGATGGTGACACTGTCAACAGTCGCTGTAAAAAACATTGAATATTTTCGAATCCGACCAATTATCTTTTCTAAACAAATATAATCTTAAATAAATTAACCATAAATAGGTTGACGATGACACCCAAGAAAGGAAAGGCTGATGCAAATAATTTGGTTTGGTTCGGAATTTAGTTTTAGTTGATCACAGATCTTTCTCCCAAGCTCCTACTGTGCAATATTCACGTTTATTATCATTATTAAGAGAAAAAAAAAAATGTCTAGTGGAAGAGTACACGACAATGTTGAGGAGAAAAACACTCATCAGAAGGTGTTCACTGATTCATTCTACACCTACATATTATTTTTTTTGGACATTCATAATTTTAACATATTTTTATTTTAATCTTAAAAAAAATAAAAAATAAAAATAATCTTTATTATGGTAATTGAGATTTTTTTTTCATTTTGCGGGTTACACAATTTGCAATACAATTAGAAAATAAATATATTATAGATTGTATAATCTGCAATTACATGTTCTGCACCTTTCACATTCACATTGCGGTTGTATAACCCGCAATATAAAACTTTTTTTAAATACATTGCGAGTTGTATAACTCACAATATAAAATTTTTTTAAATACATTATGGAAAAGAATGAATGACAGTTAACATGAATGAAGACTATTGTCGTCCTTTTCTCAAAGCTAAAATAGGAATGGAGGTGCGGGAAGAATCATTCGAATGTGCAATGTGGCGCTCTAAGTGAAAAATGTGAGAGAAGAATAGGAAATGTATGATTAGAAAAAGATACGATTGAAGTACAGAGACTAAGAGCAGAGCATTTTTATTTTTCACACACCCAATGGAGGTGTAGGAATAAACCATAGGTTGCAAAAAGAAACCCCCAGTCTTAAAGTCTCGTTTCCACTACACCGGACTCATTGTTTTCCTTCATGATATATGGGCTCTAACACTTGTTACCAATAATTTTATCTGTATTTTTTTTATAATTATCTTGCAAGTGTCATTTATATAAAAGAAAATTTTCATTGAATGATGAGACTTTAGATAAAAAGTAATTAAAATATTAAATTATATAAAAATGAGTTTATATGTATATTATCAATTGATATTTTGCATTAAATTTTTAAATTTATTCTAACATTTTCGTGTCTTTCCTGAATGCTAAGGGTAAAAAAATTGGACCAAAAGAAAAAGCCATGATAATTTTAGGTGGCATATGAAATCAATGGATTCGGCTTTTAAATAGGAAATTCCTTAAACATTTAATGTTTGTAAAATTTCACTGATTAATACTTTATGACGTTGTACTTTGGTTGAACAGTTATTGATCTATCGTGTTAACTACGTCTATAGATTAATCCATTGTCGAATTTCTGGTTAGTATTTGAGGAGTATTGATTAAGGAAATAAAAAATATATTAAGCAAGGGGATTTTTCCTATATCAAGCAAGTAAAAATTAGTTATGATTTTTAAATGATAAAAGAAAGTAGTATCTTTTATATGGAAAGTCTTTTGAGAACACAATTTCATTCGGAGATCCACAATTTAATTGAAATTAATATTCAAGGTGTTCACAAATTCAAAAAAGAGACTTCATTATTTGTATACCTCGTTCGACAACATTTCGTCTTTCGATAAAAATATTATAAATTAGAGATTACTAATTTCGTATTGTTATTTTCAAAGAGTAAAAGATATATTGTTTCGTAAAAAGTATAAGTTAATTATTTTAGGGATTTGCTGCTTTCTTTTCTTTTCTTCTACCTTTGTCGCGGGCAAGGTCTTTTAAGAGATGGAAAAATAAAAATGATGAAAGTAGTAAATCAATAAGGGAAAGCAAAGTAAAAGAAAGAGCCAAAATGGAAAAAAATGCTAACTTTGTTAAGAATATTAAAAAAATAAAAGCATTTATGTAGTTGAGTGAATATATTTAAAACTTGAAGAAGTAGAAGCATAAGTAGAAAAAGTAGGGAAATTTAATGAGCGTGGGCATCAAACTTTGAGTTCAGAAGGAGATTCCTCATACTGAAGCACTCACTTCCCTTTTTTTATTCCCTAATATAAGATTTGGGGTGTGTATTTCAGCTTATAAAAAGAAAGAAACTTGGTGTGGTTATGTGAAGTTGATGATCCAAATAAACTATATGTACCAAAATGTTTGTGAAACTTTGGCAGCAAAGAGTGGAAAACCAGTGGTCATAAAGGCAGCAACATGTATGAGTTGGGTCATTTTCATGCAAAAAGAAGGGTGCCACCATTAAGTTCTCATTCACTCTCTTTACTCCTAATTTGCCTCACTCTTCCAATGGACCCTAGTTAACCTGTACCAATCCATCCCTTTTCCATTAAAACCATTTCGTCTCCCTCACCCACAATAAATTCTAATGGAATAGGGAATATGTCACTGTAACATAAAGTGCACGTAAATGATGTTTATGACTCTCAGTTTTTCTTTTCTTTTCCTTATGTATAGTCATTAATTTCTTAATTCACTTTTAATGAGAAATAAAACGGCATTCTAATGTCAAACTATATTACAAACCCTGAATAATAAAATAAATATTGCAAGCCTTGATGTTTAACCTTGGTAGTGGGTGAGAAGTTAGTATTTTGTGGTCTCAAGTAATGCTTCATATTACTTTTTTTTTTCTTTTTCAAATTCAACTTAAAATGCCATCCATTCATTTCTATATTTTAATTAAAATATTACTTAATTGTTGTACCGTTAAATTTGACTCAATCTCAAATAACTGATTTGATAAAATATTCTTAGTTTAAAGAAGAAGAATAAAAAATAATCCGAAAACAGAATAGAGAACAGTGAATTCCTTTTCAGAATTTATAACATCATATCCTTCATCATCCACTTCAAGTTCCTTTCTCCATGCCTAAGCTCATCACATCCGGATCCGACTCTCTTAACCCGAGTCCACCAACCCAATAATTGCCCACCCATCACTAATTCAATTTTAATAATAATAATAATAATAATGATAAAAAAATAAACACTAAATCTATCTGTTTAATTTTTTAAACTTTCCCCAAAACTTTTAAATCAACCACCACCCATAAGGATCGAATGTTCCAAAAACCAAACCGGAGTAAAGAACTCAGCCGTCGAACCCGGTCTGGCTCCAAACGGCGTCGCGAACCCGTCTCAAGTCGCGGCCCTTCAACGTGCGCCCCGCGCCCTCGAATACGGAGTTCGCCGCCATCTGGCGGCTGCGCGCCAGGTACTCGTGCGGCGGAACCATATCGGAGTCGTTGTCGTCGAAGGCGTCGTCCATATCGTGCAGCGACTCGACCGAGTCCACCCGGAGGATCTTGCTCCAGTCGGGCACGTTCACGGGCGCCGACGTGGCCATTTGGCGATGGCGTCCACGTGGCGACGACGACACGGTGTCGTGCTGTGCGCGGTACTGGTGGTGCACGATTCTCGTGGCGCCACCACCACCACCCGACCCATTCGGATCCTCGAACGCCAACGACAAACCCCCCACGTGACGGTGCACGTGCGGCTCCCTGGTGTTCCGTCGACGCGGCCACTCGCGTGGCTCCCACTGGCCCGGCGAAGCATTGACGTCTCCGTCGCGGTCTTCCGGCACGGACCACACGTCCTCTTCCCGGAACTCGGAAGGTTCGACGGCGGCGGAGCCCTGGGATGGGTAGATTGTTCCCAAGAAGCGCTCGCTTCGGGCCGCGGTGGGGAATTTTCGACCCTTGGCCATTTGCGCTTCTTTAGTTTTTTGGAACCTCGTTTTGCTTTGGCATAAGCTTTCAGTGTAGCAGTCTCCGTGTTTATATAGCCTCTTTTTCTCTCTCTCAAATTTCATTTCAATTTGAATTTCAACTTCATTCTCTCTGCATTTTCCTCTTATCCTGTCCTGTTCGCCTGTATCCGTGGGGTTGCTTCCACTCCCAATTTTGAAGTTAATTTCTTTTAACAAAATTTATTTTAATTTTAAATAAATATATATAATTTTAATAATACTTTTATAATAAATTATAATTTTATACAAATTATTATTAAATTTTAATAAAAAATCATTTCAATAACTAAATTTAAAATATTTTACAAGTTTATAAATATTAAAAATATTACTTTTAAAACGAATCAGATATTTACAAAGTTATAATCTTTTATTAGTATTTCATCATCATAATTTATTTTATCTAATTTTCTTTATTCAATATTGCCTATTCGAAACTGAAGCTGTCAAAGTAACTAATGAAACCATTATTCAAGATACATACCAAAACAAAACATTGTCTTTGCCTGTTACTATTCTTCAACAGTTCTTTTGAATTTCTTTATCCGAAATATTACTAACTAATTTACATTCTTTACACCAAATGAGTTGAAAATTTTATAAAAAAATATGTCATTGTGGATAAATGAATTTTAAAAATTATTTAGAGAATTGAGTATATGACCTTAATTTTTTTTGTAAATTATCACTTTTTTATAACACAATATTGGTAAAGTTCCGTACATCAATTATTCATTCCATTAACTAGGGGTCATATTCAAAGTACACTGATTCAAAGTACACTGATAATATTAACCATTATATCATTTTGAGAGGTGTCCGTTTAAAGTTTAAAATGTTTAATGTACTGATCATTTTTAAAGAAATATCTCTAATTATAAGTCTTTTTTTTTTTTAGTTCAACAAAGACGAAATACACTAAGGTTTTAGGTTTTTAGAGTCTGACTTTGTATTGTATGAAATTATTAAAACAAAAGCATTACTTTAGTTATTGAATTTGGATTCTCTCTCATTCAAAATAAACATAAGAACCATATTTAATAAATCCTAAGTATTCATTACTAAATCTAACCGTCAAAATAACAACGAACTAAAACAATTAAAAAAAAATGGGGAATATAAATGTTTAATTTAGTGTAACAATGAGTTTGTTATTTTTTATTTCAATCACCGTTAAATAAAAAAGCCATAAATGATCAAAATTTATTTAACAGGACTAATCGGGTTTATCCTGAACAGAAGAGGTTACAAATAGTTAATTATTTATATGATGCCTAAGGGATAACATGTAATATCGATATTTATAATGAGACAAATAAAAAAAAAACTAAACTAATAGAAGTATTTTAAAAAGGATAAAGTAAGTCTCATTAATATTAAAAATCATTTAAGAAAATAAAAACACGCAAATCTAGAACAAATATAATGCCATTAACCAAGCTAATTAACTTCTCTAATTCTACTTAATTGACTACTTAAAAAAGAAATAAGCAGAGTATATTTCATGATAAAATGTTTATTTTCATTTCTTAATTATTGTTGAATAGATATTTGGATAAAACAATTACATTTTTTAAAAGAGAAATGTTAGTATTAACAACCTCTTTTGGATATATTCTTATCATTTAACAAATTTTTAAAATCATAATTGATGCACTCACATTTTATGTACAAGTCCGACTCATAATTTTATAAGTTTTAATAAATTTTAATAAATAACAAAGAAAAAAAACGTTTAAGTAGTCTTTTTCACTTTCTGGAATAATTAATCATGTTACGGGTCATATATATTCATAAAACTGATTTAAAATTATTAGTTTTTTTTACTATTCTCACTTTAACAAATGAGTTAAACATAAATAATTTATTTAATCATATAAACAAAAACTGATGTGTAAAATTATTTTTCAGATAAACATAAAGCACGTGTAGTATAAACGGTAAAAAAAATTAAATGTTTAAGTATATAATTAAAGAGAAAGTTATTGTATGTATAAAAAAGTATATGGTATAAAATGTTACTGTAAATAAAAATATAAGTGAAGTGTATAATCTAGACGTTAATTTATCTAGAAAAGGTAAAATGCATAAAAAAATGACTGCTTTATAAAACTTGTAAAGTGAAGAATATTATATTAAATTAATCTTATTTTTAGATGGTGCAGTGAGTTTTTCATCGTAAATTATATATTTGTAAGTGGCCAGACTAAATAAATATAGAATAAATTGTATTATCTTAATAAAAAATAAATTTAAACTAACTTATTATTAAAATTGACTTGTGAAAAGAGAATTGTTCGAGAATTTGGTGTTCTGAATGTGGAAGAAATGAAGGAAGAGATGGTAATGCGATAATGCAGTTGAGAAAGCCACGTTGGGTTCTTCCATCAAATTTCCATTTTTGTTGTTGGTCGATATATAATTGGCATAAAGACATTTATGTTTTCTAGTTCTGGTGAGTGGTAGTGACAATTGAGGATTCACATTTTGAAAAGAAATGAGCAACTTGGTCTGGAATAGGAATGAGGGAAAGGGTAGTGATGTGCCTTATTTTAAAACCAAATGGGAATTCAATTAAAGTGTTGATTAGTGGATTAGAATATTTGCAAAGGCATCATTCCAGTCAACACACACCATAGTTATTACAATATTTTTTATTTTGAAATGAGACCTATTATACTTATTACAACAACATTACTAAAAAAGATATAACATTACAGTTGCCAAATGCAATAAAGATGGGTAGTGCATGTTAAGTATGTTGTGTGTGTGCAACCTCTTACTACCCACCACGTGTAAGATTCTGGAAGAACACGGCCCCTCTTTCATGTCTCAATCTCCTCCACGTGGGTACACAATGACAGGTTCTAATTTATTCACAAACATAGTTAATGAATCACTCACCCAACAATTTCACTACCTGTGATCACCTCAATGCCCATGGATTTATAAAAGGCATCTTCTTCAAACCAAATCAATATCAAGAGAATGAGCAAGCGCCGTGAGAGAGCCACGTTCAGCGGTCCACAATTTGGTTTCGCCTCCGTGTGGGGCCCACAGGGTGCCACCTGTCTTATTCTCACCTCAAAACCAACCAACAACGTTGTTATGTTATGTTATCATGCTGTAAAATAATAAATTAAATTAAATTAAATTTCTGAATGAAGCAGCACGGGCCTTGGGCCCAGGCCCGGTGATGCTTTCGTCACTCACTTTAAACGTGAAGGTAAGTAACTGTGCCTGCCTGCAGTATTGATTATTTATGAGTTTGTTTATGGGCCTTAGATTGTGGAGTGGGCCAGAACACAGGAAGTGGTCCTGCGGAGTGGTAGATTTAGACCCCTGAGTGGAAGCAAGCATCCTATGCTGTGGTTTTATTCTGAGCCATGTATTGAACTTTGTACTGTGAGGGAAAGTTTAGACATTGCGGCTTCATAACAACTTAGGAGTTGATGTTGCATGGCCAAACGACATAGAAAATAAAGTTTGGAAGTAGAATAATTCACTATGATGTTCTTATCTTTATGAACAGCGACACTCCACAAACTGCCACAGTTCTGTGTTTACTTGTGTCAGTCCAGGGATTCATCTCATGGATGCTATTATTTTTATGCTAAACCAGTTTTATGATTTCTCTACAAAGTTCAATTCTTTTTAGTGATGAAAGGAAACAGGCCCACACTGCATGATTATTAGGGTTGCAGTGCAGATACCATACCACGCTCAAGGAGGATCTCCAACACTGCTTTTGTCGGCTAGTTCCAATTTATTTTTTAATTTTTATTTGCCATTTTCCTTTCTTTTCATTTTATTTACTCTTACCTAAATAAACAAAAAAATCTCACAACGCTTTCACATCCCATAACTATTTTAAAACTACTTTTCTTCCATATATGTCAATTTTACCATCTAATCATTTAATTATTGCAAGAAACTTTCCATTAAAACCACTTAGTTTGTCATGTCATTTATTTTGCTCGAGATAAAATCTTCTATTAAATGGGACACTTATTTTTCTTATTTCGTGACATTTGTCTTGTGAGATTATGTTAAATGAAGTTAATTTCTATTTTTATTTAACCATTCGATTTTAATATCTTTAATTATTCTAAGTAGTATCCATTTCGATAATCACTCTAACTAAATGTAAAATATGACTAAGATGGAGTACTGTGATCAAAGAGCGTAAAAAAGCTTTAAAATGGGTAGGCACCCAAATTTTCTCAATATAATTTACACAACTTTCTATATTAAATACTATTCCCACTATTCCTTTTTAGCAGTTATTCTAAGAAAAAAATTTATTCCTTTATATAGTTTGTAAAGTTTAAAACTGTATTAATTATTTTTTATTAATTATATTCTTATTTTTAAAAATATAGAAAAAACAATAAAATTTAAGGAATGTTCGAATTTATTGTGATTGTGTTTATATTTGATGATTTGTGAAGAAAAACTCACACAGATTAAGAGAAAGTAATTGTTTTGGCACACTTTCATTATCGAAAAGAAAAAAATTCACCCTAAAAATTGATATTTTACCAATTTACTCTTAATTCATTATTATCAATACGAATATATAATCAGTTATATATATATATATATATATATATATATATATATATATATATATAGTAAGCATAATTAATTATATGCTGCATAAAGTAAATGTAAATATAATAAATTACAAAATATAATATAATATAATAGTATTAATAATAAATTAATAATAAAAATAAAAATAAAATAGCAAAAATAAAACGAGATTATAAAATAATAATATTAATAAAATCAAAATCAAAATTTTTAATTTTATATTTAATTATAATTAAGTTATAATAATACAGATAATTTATTTATTTTAAAAATATATCATTTTATAAAAAAATTAAATTTATTATACCAACTAAATTATTTATAAACTTTCATAATTGTTTTTTCGTTTTTCTTTACTTTTATTATTTTTTTCCTTAACCAAATGATTATGTTTGTCATTTTTTTTGTCGTTTACAAAAAGGACAATTTACGTCCCAGATTGTGAGTTGGCACGTGTATTCCGACAATAGAAATAATCTCTAATTGTAATCGTATATTCAGTTTGATTATAAGAATTTTTGGGGGACATTTTTTTTTTGATCGGCAAATTTTTGGTGGACATGTTTAATAAGTATTATATTTATAGTGTTTTACTAAAATATTATATATTAATATAATTAATTAAAAATGATAAAATTATTAGAAAAAATAAATGAGTATATATTTATTAAATACTAAGTGTTAAAAAATACTGAAAAAATGGAAATAACAAACCAGTTTTGAAGGTAGAAAAAATGATTTATCCCTACTTTGGATATTAAAGGTTCTGTTTGACGTTGGGTCTATACACGAACATAAACCAAATGAGTCCGAGTCTATACGTTGTTTCATCTTACCCTTGTTTTGCTACCCTTTACTTCAAATATGGACGCAATATATAATCATATTTTAGTTTTCGCAAATGAAAAGGAAAATTATTATATAACATGGTCAGATATATTAAATATTTGGGATCATCTTGAAAGAAGAATAATACGATAAATGTAAACAAATAAGAATTCTAGTTTTATATTATAAATTGAAATATACAATTTGAGAGTTAAACTCTTATTTTTCTCCATCTATCAGTATTAAGTGCTGATATTTCATACTGATAAAAGTTAGACATAAATAATTGACATGTTACTATAAATGAGTGAAATAATAAGAAAACTTATAATATACCATTGTGAGTTAAATGCAAGTTCCTTACTCATCTCATGCATAAAGTCAAGTGCATCTTCACCATTTCTTTTTTAAAGCTATCCCATTTCTAAATTCACTGTTGCCATACTTTCATTCACTTTTTTGTGTTGAATTTAAATTGAACCACTTTTTCCCATTTCTATGTAAAATTACTTTCATTTTATTCTTCTTTCACATCCCATCTAACACTTGCATTAACACCTTTATTATCTATAATAGAAGTATCTACTACACTGTCTTTTCTCTTGTGGTTACTCGTAATTCTATTATAAAAAATTATAACAGTTTTCTTCTCTTTTTTTTTGGGCCCTGAGATCCCTTCTTTCGGCTCCTTTAGTTAGCCATCACAAAAATGTGTCATTTTCAGAGTTTTAACATAGGTCCACCAAATCCGGTGGCAGCTATCATCAATCAATATGCTCAAATATTACACATTCATCTTTACTACCACTTTTTTATATCTATATCTATGCGTCACCAATTTTATGCACATAATGATCGCCCTATATTTTTATTTCGCTATAAATTTTAGGTGATAATGAGATGCAGAGAAATATATAGATGAGTAAAAATCATTAAATCAATGAGAGAGATCCATCAAGAATCATTGTCCACACACCTTCATTTTTGGAAGATTCTTCATGAACACTTTATGTTGATAAGGATACAAATAAATTATAGTAAAAATTTTGAATTTCTCAAGGAAATATTGGTGTCATGCAATAAGATGTAATGATGAAATCACCGATTTCAAGATAAAAAAGAAATATGAATGAAAGGAAAGTTGCTTGTTGTGGGGCAATGACGGAGACACAGGAAACAGTGTCTGAGACAACCTTCATCTTCTTACAATGGATCACAACTTACCTGGGAATATAACTTCACTCACACAAACACATGTTTAGTCCCCACCAGGACATGGGAATGTACTTCACTGTGTAGGGTATTTACCTACATAGATATAAAAAAACATTAAAATTGCATATTGAATATTTCTTCATAATATTCTTTTTAAAACTCGATGCTTTAATAAAAGTTTGCTTCAACTAAATTATATATATTATGTTCTTAATTAAAATTTTAGTAAAAAAAATTGCATGAAACTGTGTTAACGAAGAAGGACAGTGGGTGGCGTGAATTAGCAGGTCCATCATAAAGATAGCTAACCATATCTGACAGCAAAAATTATAGGCGCATCATCAGGCGCGCCGGATTTTTCTCCACCAACATTCTTGTTATCACTTTAACCATTCACTCTTAATCATTGAATCTAATCTCACCCATTTAGGTTAACAACACTGAATGTTGCACTACCAAAGTAAATCATGTCATATCATCATTGCTTTGTTTTTCTGCCTTTTTACACAAGTTATAATTGCCACACTATCCTGTCATAACCATTAGCAACCAATTTACCATTTCATAAATTCTCCAGCTTGGGCCCCCAAGGAAAGTAAGAGCACCAATAGCTTCAGTACGCAACGGAACAAATTCTCAATCAAGAGATCACATAATATGCTATCCAAATGCTTTGGCTCTCTACAACAGAATCAAAATTCACGAATAACACAACGCTAATTTCGACAAATATAAGCTAAATTCTGTGACAAAATTAAATTAATGGAATTTTATTCAAATATGTTTGTATACTATTTCTCTTTCTGACAAGGTCTTAAGCCAGCGGCTTAAGCAGATGTTGCAACTGAGATTTCTGTTTTCGCACTCTTTCTTCCATTGGAATTATCTTGGAATTGATTTTGGGCATGCCTCGTGGCCATTCTATGCACCCTTTCATCCCACGAGTAATGTGCGGATTCATGGAGTCTGCAAAATTTCGTGGTCCCAATAATTCCCATTGTCTGAACCCACGGCTCTTAACCGAACTTGTTGCAAGTCTGCTTTCACACTCACCAAAAGTAGGATCTTGAGAGTCTTCTTGTGCCACAGAAGAGTCAGAGTGTGAATTTTCACAACATTCTGCTTCACTCCCTAATCCATTCACGTTTTGGTCAACATTATGAAGATCATTGTTGGGGCAATGATCTTCATCAAGACTTACAATGTGGACGGTGGAAGAGGGAGCAGTAAGAGTGGAAAGGAAGCAGGGCTCAACTCCAATCACCCTCTCTTTAACTTTGATCTCATCAAAAGTGTCGAAAACATAATTTGACTTGGTGAAATCAACATTGGGTGATTCAGATGCACCCAGTTGATCACCTCTTGACCTCAAGAAACTTTGCAGATGCGCAATCAAGTGGATCATCTGAGTATACTTATCTTCCAGGGCAAGTTTCGCATCAAGAAGCTTCATTTGAATGCTCTCCTCTCTCCACAGCTCTGCCATATGAAACATCTTTCGCTCTTCCTCCATCTCCTCACGAATCCCTTCAAGCTTATCTTTGTCTTCTGCTATTTGCATCGCCAATCTGTTGCACACTTCCTCTATTATTTCTCTCTTTCTCCTTTCCTCCTTGTAGTTAATCATAAATTGCTCAGCATATAGTTTTGCTTCGGCCAACTCGTGTACCAATTTGGAGTTAAGTGATTCCATCTTCTCTTTACTTCTCCTTTCCCTGGCTAACTTGTCCTTTAAGTCCTCCACCACTGATTCGTTCTTCTTCAGTTCCCGACGCTTCCAGAGGAACTTTTCCTCCTCAAGCTTTTTCTTAGAGGATTTTTGTTCTGATTTGAGCTTGTTAATGCAGGTTTGAGCCCGAAGGAGCTCCGAGAGAAGAACAGAGACAACAGAGCCACCCATTAATTTAGTGTCTCTGAGATTCTTCCTGCTATCACCTTGTGTAGCCTCTTCCTCAGTGCGCTTGACACGCGGTGGTGGAGAAGATTGAAGCTTGAGGACAGGGATCAGAAAAAGTAAGGTTTGTGAATGTATCACAGCACAGTAAATGAATACGAATTGTTTGGAGATTGAAAGGAGAGAATACGAACATTGTGAAGTGAAGAAATATACCTTGTGAGAAGAGGAGCGGTGAAAGAAGCGGAAGTGCCATAAACGCGCCGCGAGCTTCCTGGCGGAGAGGTGAATTTTGGGCGTGGGGCGGCGGAAATTGACGGGGGAAGTGGCGGAAGGGAAGTCGCCGGAACAAATTGGATGTTTGCCAGTGTTGTTCATTGTTTGGTTTGGTTGGAGAATGAACGTGTCAGTTCATAAATTTCATCACACCCCTCACCCTTTTGCATAGGCTATTTTTAGTATTTAATTATATTGAAAGACATATCCTAAAATAACAAAAATTAATAAAAGGCATGTTTTCTTTCCTAATTCAATTCCTAAATTCTTTTAATTTTAATTTTAATCCTAATAATTTTAATTTTTAATTGGGCAATTGTAATCGAAAATGCTTTACCCAAAATTTTGTTTTAAAAAATTCAGTATGTGTCGCAACAAATGAAATTATATTTGCATGTAACTATTTAACATGTTAACTATTTATCATATTTGCATATTTTTGTTTCTCTAAGTGTTAAATAAGTTTTTAAAGGTCAAAACATTTTTTTTAATTATTATATACACAGATTTTGCTCTGCAGAAGCTCTCCCTACTCGCTTCTTTTTCATAATAAATTATGCATGGATTGTTACATAGATAATCGATTATTTATATTACATATTATGAATTTATGTTTTGGAGTTACAATTATTTAAAGTTATATTATAATGGAGATGTAGTTCATACGACATTTAGTTTGATTATTATATGAAATTAGACTGTTTTTATTTTTTTTTCTACAAGGATTTAATTTTAGTTTTTATTAACTCTCGTTGTCATCGCTATTTTAATAATAACTTTGATGGACTATATAAATAATAACTTGGTTTCGGTAAAAATAATCTTTAATTGTGTAAATTCCAATGTTTTGTTCTAGAGAAAATTTTTGTTTTGTAAATTATCTCTACCTCTTTGAGTGTAAAGGCAGATGTAACAGAGATATGTTATCTCCCAGACTGATGGCAAGTGTAGAAGTAACCACTGGTTTTTTCATTATTGCAGCAGCTATCCAAATGGATCTTTATTGACTTTTGCTAGGATTGAGTGACATGGAGTGAGTGGGTCAGTGGAGCAAAACATGTGTACTATTCTAATCAAATTTAGCATTAATGCTTTGATATTATGCTTTTTGTGTTGGATGGGGTCTCACTGTTCACCTACTTCCTCCGAATTGTGGTTATTTCAATTAATTCTGACCATCACTATCATTAATATAGTAGTAGAGTGGTTAGAAAGTTAAATTGAAGAGGTTTTCTGACGCAGAAACAACTGCTACATTGTCTTCAAATTAACTCCCCAAGATTTATATTTCTTTTCTATGGTTTTTATTTATAATGTCCCGAAATTTCGTCACAGTCCTTTGAGACACAAAAATCCTTGACAGTGACAAAGCTATAAGGTTCATCTTTACGTTCCCAATATATAGCTGTTGCACCTCCACAAGAACAAAATAAACCTTTCATCAATGACATATAAACAAGCATCATATCACATAAAAAGTTCCAAGCTATTAGATTCTGAATTTGATTTATTTCCCTCGGTCCAAAGAAGATATCCGTGAGGATCAATCCCAAATAAGACACGCCATTGACCAAAATCTTACTCTGTCAAAGTCTACCTTCATAAAACATAACTTTTAGTCTTTCGTGTATTGAAACAGTGAGCAGAAAAGAGTTACAGATGACAATATATATGTGATTTCTAGACAAGATAATTTTTTATCCATGATAACACTATATGTTACATTTCTTCCATGCGGATAGAAATGTATTACCAACATATGATTTTGGCAAAGAACTATCTATAAACCCAAACTTCTTCTTTAATGTTAGAGCCAATGTCATAATTTGCGCCGAACAATTGGAATTAGAAATAAACATGATAAGGATTCAATAAATCTATAAGTGGGTTTAGGTTACCATTATAGAAAAAAAAAAAAAAAACTCAAAACATCAAGAACCACTAAAAATCTTGATAGTTTTTTTTAGTATTTAAAGTAATGGAAGAGGAGACACTTTCAATACATGATTCAGTTTGAATTGTTGAAATTTTAAAACATGTTTGTGATACCTTGGGTTTTCATCCTTAATCATATTCTTGTATTCATAAGACTTAAACTTTGATATGTGAATTAAGGAAATTAAATTCATTAGTGTTATAGCCTGAAAATGTGAATGATTAGTTTTCTAGTCTGAGCATTAGATGATATCTTATCTTTTTATTTTTTTCATTGTTGGATACTCATTGTTCATTGTATTCAACTAAGATTAGAATTTATATTTATTATATTTATTGTCAAATTAATATCTTAATTTGTTTTGATTCAGCTTGAATGTCTTAGTAAGATTATAGGTAGGAATCTAATTAGTAAAATGTCAAGTATGTAATGAGGTGTTCAGGAGGGATCAGACTTTTATTAAGGATTTGTTAGAAGAAATCAAGGGGGAAACTTTGGAGAGACAAACAAGAATGAGAAATGAGTCAAACTACATAAGAGAATAACACCACCTTCAACCTAAAATCTTAAGACATTTGGTTTGTGGATCTTTTTCTTATATGTTGCTCAACTTTCTTATTCTTACTTAATGTGGGAGTTAGACTCATACTTAAATACCTAACAGGACTATTGGCTGAGAAGAGTCACTTTCCCTATCTTTCAGCTAATACCAAAATTAAGACATTCTTCAACAGGTCACTTATCCTAAATCTAGGACAAATCAATTATGATCTGGACCAACCTCCTCTTTTTGGTGTTATAATAAATTTATTTTCGGATACTTTATTTTTTTCTTATGAAGAGTATTTATGGTATTTTATATACACATTTAACTTATTTTATTTTATTTTTTTAAAACTTAACAAATTCTCTAACTTCTAGTTTTTTTTCTTCTTATTTCCATTTTATTCCCTTAACTTAGGGTAGCAAAACAAATTAATATCTTAACCCTCTAAAATATGTTTTAGATTAAACCGAACCCATTTATTATCAAGCGAAAATTTTCAACCCAAACAAATAAAAATGTAAAAAAGTAAAAAAAAATAATTCACTATTATCTATGGCAATCATAAAGCATAAACAAATATATATAGTAGTGTAATTAAACATCAAAATAATTAAATTTTAAAATTATAAAAAAAACTCAACTCAACACATATCTCGTTAAATTGATAGATGACTCTCGTGCACCCATATGAAAAAATTAAATGAAAAAAATCTATTACTTTTCTAACTAAAACATACCATGGAAGGAACTCCAAAATAAGCTCCTTACCCTTATTCATTCATTAATTCAGCCACAAATTAATTTATCTTCATGTCTTAATGTGTAGGTTATTTAGTTTTTGTTTACTCGCGTCATTGGGAAAATATAAGATTAAAAACACGTGAAATTTCACGTCTTTCTATAAATGGGGTCCTTGTTAGAGACATTTCCATTTTATTACGTTGATCTTCATAACTATTCAAACATAATTATTTTAGCCCAGGCCCGCATGACCTCTAAGAACAAGGAAAAGCGTATTTGTAAAATATTAAAGTTCACTGCATTACGACAAATACAAAGGCATATGATATACTTTAAAAGCAAAAGAACTTTTGACTGTTTTATTATATATGTGTTGAAAATGTAATACCTCTTTTGTTTGGATGGGCAAATGGAGAATGATGTTTGGATTGAGATAAGAATAAGAATAATAATGGATGATTCAATGACCAATGATGCCTGATTATAATTAATTAATTAATTAATTATATATACGCACTTTTTTTTTTTTTCCTTTTTCCTACTTGGCGTCTCTCATAGTCATGGTATACTATAATACCTAATCTTCTCTTCATACACTTCGATCATTGTCATTTTGTGGGCTCAGTGTTTAAGGTTCAAACTTATTCAACTTAGGGAGGTAACTCTCTTTGAAATGTATCCAATATCATTACAAGAAAAATTAAAAATAGTAGGAACTTGTAGACAATTTTTTTTGTAAAATTTTGCAGTGTAAATTTCAAGTTGAAAAAAAAGGAAAAACGGTGAATGTATGTCAAAATCTCACCAAGAATTGTAATTCAAATGGTATTCTTTGATGTTGTTTGAAAAGGAAAATAAATATCATTAAAAGTGGAATGGACCTTGTATAAGGTAATAATATCAATAAAATTAAATTAAGAAAACCATGAAAAATTCGGATGCATTAAAAAAACTTTATATTGGGTGAATCGAAGAGGAAATTGACCAGGTATTTGGATATATATAGTTTGAGAACATGGAAGATTTGTCACATTCACTTAGTCACTCCTTGGGATGCTACATTTCCCATTAATTTTTTCTACACTTAATCAGACATATATAAAAGACACGTGATTTAATAATATCATAGTATTTGGTCAAGGAAGCCACCTGCAGCTGCCATGACCAAGAACGAGACTACATTCTAGGTGCCGTCACGAGAATTATAAATTATAACTAAACGTATCCATTTCCCTCACACCACGCTCTATATATAGCTATCAAATTCAAACACATATCCACCTCACAAAACTTCATTATAATACCTACGACATAATAACATACACATCACCGGTGATATATATAATCTTCATTTTACTAATTATACTCAAAGGATTATAAGCAACTTTGATCATCTCTGAAAATATGGGAAACTGTTGCGAGCCAGCGTCGTCAATGGAGTGGGACGGCGAGGACTGGAGTGATTTGACGTCCAAGAGCACAGGCTCAAGCAAGGTGATTCACCAAACTGGTGGTCATGGATTGAGTTTAGGGAAAGTGCAGAAGGAGAAGCTCATGGGAGCGCTAAGAGCAGCTTCTCCTGATGCGAATGGGAAGGTGAAGATAATGATTTCAAAGAAAGAGCTGGCCGAACTGTTGCAGAAGCCGCAGCAGGTTTGTAAGAAGCAAGTAGGAAGAGGTTCTGCAGAACTAGTTCTGCTTCGCTTAATAAAAGAAAGATATCAGCATTCTCGTCACGAGTTGTGGAGACCCGTGTTAGAGAGTATTCCTGAGGTTTGTTGATTGAAGATGAGATCCACTCATGCTGCTCAAGGCTTGTGTAGAAGTATATATATATATATACATTGAAATGGTTTTTTGCATCAGTAATTGTATAGAACAGTTAAGAATCCAATATTTTCATGTCAAATAGTAGGATAGAGGTTGCTGGATTTGTATATCATATAGGGTTACTAGAGTCACAACTTTGGGTTCTAAACCCTAATTCGTTTACATGTAATTAATTCCATTTGTATTTAGATCAAGATTTGTTGAATCTGGCTATTAACCATATTTGATAAAATTTGAAGTTTATAAAATAATTTTTATTCAAATCGTATTTTTAATTTATACTAGTCGGACTTATTCAAAATATCATATTTGAAGGAAAATTCTTTGTGAAAACATGTATGTATGCCATAAAAATATGTCTTTTAATGAGAATAAGCATTTTTTTAGTGCATTTTTCCCTCTATGAATTTTGTCATTACCAACAACATATATAATATTCGAAACCCCGTTATATTGCTTTAGAAGTTAGAGGAAGAAGAAACGGTTCTTTTTTATGTGTGTAAATAAGGTATGAACGTAGAATCTCTGTACTAAAATATTTCTTATTAGGTCGAGTTCGCTTAATTTCTTGTGAGTTTCGGCTATATAAAATTATATCTTTGTAAATGTTATTTTCTTAATAACGTATACTATAATTTTGTTTTGAGAAAAAAGCTAAATTTCATGTATACTAGAAATCAATAGTTAAAATAATTATATTTAGATATGACTTTTAAGTTAATAATTTGAAGTCAATAATCTTACGCTGATAATTTATTGTTAATGACAACATACATACATTTTTATTAAATTTTCTGAAAAAAATGATGACGTAACTTTAACATATTATAGAATAATTTACTCTTCATATAGAAATTCAGGAGAACTCGAATAATATGATGCCAATAAATAAACTTGAATACATAACTATTTCAAATTAAGAGCTTTCAAATTTAAACTTCTAAAATTGAAAATATTTTTCAGATCTCGAATTTTAAGCATAGTAATTTCGTTACAAATTAGTCTTAAAAAGACAAAGACATTTTTATAGGTTATGAGATAAAAGATTATTTTTTATAAATTGCTTTTTATATATTTATTAAAACATATTTTTATATATTTAAATTATTTCTATATTTAATAAATTAATGTAACATATGGAGATTACATGAACTGTCACTTTTATTATCTATAAATACAAATGTAGATTCTTTGTTTTCTCGAATAATTTTTTTTCATATTTCAGGTTCAATACAACCTCTTTTTTACATGTGTGTAGATATCAGAAAACAATAAAAAATATTAAAATATTTTAATGATAACATTTAATGTTGAGGATATAAATGATCAAGTTTGTTATGGGAGCCTAAATACCATAATACCATGTGCACTAGAAACCAATAGTTAAAATAATTATACATTTAGATAAGGCTTTTAAGTTAATATA
>Ga0209489_100945_pt1 | contig 58418 bp, 15 predicted proteins | sample SiratrowhiteBW_FD_187527 | JGI IMG/M metagenome (GOLD analysis project Ga0209489, IMG submission 187527) | Root nodule microbial communities of legume samples collected from California, USA - Siratro white BW (SPAdes) (version 2) | ecosystem: Host-associated > Plants > Roots > Nodule | place... | reverse complement strand
ATATATATATATATATATATACATTTTTTTTTCTATTTGACATTACTCACACTCAAATCTGACAAACAAGAACTAGTCTGTGCATATAGTAAAAAGACTTGAAAAAGATATGTTAAATTAAATCATATAAACATTCTTAGTGCACAATTCTATACACATTTTCCTTTCAATACAATAGGCCACTCGTAATAAACAAACTTTCAACTCACAATGGAGAGTTTGATGGGGATCCGAAAGTGGTATGAGTTCCATTATCTGAATTAGGGATTTTTGTTCCCCTTAATCAAGAACAATGGTGAAAGGGGTTCGCCTAATCCTAATGACATCTGTGTTGATTGACCTAATTTTCATTTTTTTTTCATCCTATATTTTACTAATCTATCTAAAACATAGAGCACAGATAAATCCAGCAAAGCAGGTAACTAGTTTGTCTGCTATTCCAGAAGAGAAGCCATCAAAGGATTCGTGAAGACATTGACCCTTGAGAATACCCATTTGCAACATTTTGTTTCTTCTTGAAATTTGTAACACTACAATGAGGACATATGTATTCTAGCCCATCTGTTTTTGCATAATCCTGCAGAGTTGCGAATTAAAGAAAAGAAACTTAATATAATTAGTAGCAAACGGACATATTAGTTTTCTCTATATAACATCAAGACTCATCGTATATATAATAATTCTATGTGAATGAGACGAAGTAATACCTTAAATGCGCCTAGACCCTGCCTTCTGTCACAGCCAAAGTGGGCCCACTCACCACATATGCCACAATTCACCCAATCACCAGCTGCACTACTGTTTAACAGAAAAGATTGTATATAAAAAATTATATTAGCTGCTGCTACGATTGCCCTAAATTACGAGTTTTAACTTAAACTAATGTAACTGCATAGCTTCATTAACTTGAAAAAATTAAGTACAACCTGTGACACAACAAGCAACATTCTCCATCCACATCGTCATGTGCTAATTCATATTCTAAAAGGTAGGTCTCATAATGTCTTTTCAGAGTATTTCCAACACCCTGTAGAAAAAGACACAAAAATCCTTAGCTACAAATTAATTTCACATAATAAACAAACATTCAGTCAGAACATAAATTCTTCAGTTAGAGCACTTCTTATCAGTGCAATTTAACTTCTCTGCTAATGTAACTAACGGTGTTTGAAAGAAACTACAGCAGAAACATATGATTATCAATAATTACACCAACGCCTAAGCCAAAAGACCCAACCCATAAAAATAAACTAATTGTACCATTTTTAGTTTTTGGAATGAGGAACAGAACAGAATATTGTAAAAGAAGGAAACCACTAACTTAAGGTTCTTTCCGGTGAAGGCTTTCTAATAGGGTGCAAGCAACACTCAATTTTGGGACCAAATGATAACATGAACATACAATTGATCACAATCTTTTCCATAATCTACTTTACTCAATACCAACGAAGAGAAATATGGAATTGCAAATATATATTTAGAATCATTAACTCAGGAGTCATCCTGCTATCTGGGACTGTATCATATTGAAGATTCATAGACGTTGGTTCTGAGACCGAACAGAGGTCAATTATCGTTAATTTAATCAACATAATTTTTCAGTACTAGGGATTCTCTGGGAGGGTAAAGATAATTCTTTTATTAGAGTCCTAAGATTTCAGTAGTCAAGTCTTTGAAGCGGCTTCAGTTTTGAAAACTTCCTTTATGTTATTTAGTTAATGAAGATTGTAAAAGAGTTTATCGAGAGATGTAAAAATTTTCACATACAAGAGATAGGAAAACCCATTCCTTGTCAATCTCAATTTAAATTTTAAGTGAAATTCAGAGTCAATATAATGAACACTTAAAAATGAGCCACTCAAGGTATATAGCCAAGCATAGAACTTACAGTCATTCTATTGGTAGTTGTGTAATTCCGCATCTTTGAAAAGATTTGCCCCTTCCAGTTGATACCATTGCCAACATGAAATCCTCCCCTCGTAACCACCTAAAAAGACCAACAAATTGAGAAAGAAAATATACAAAAAATACCCATCCATAATCATTCTCAAATAATACAGAGTCATCAACTCACCTCTTTATACAAATTGTAGAGATCAAGACGTTTTCCATTGAGTATGGCATCAGGGAACTCGGTAAGCCCTCCTTGAGGAATTAGTCGATTATGTCCCCGGAGAATCAGAAACTCCATGACGTCTTTAAGAAAGTCCTCCTAATACGGAAAGTTACAGTAATGATTAGGATAAAATTTCCATATGGAATATAGATTAAAAATCACTAAAAAAGAAAATAATCAGAAAACGTAAAAAAGTTGTTTTTTAAATATAGTCTCGTTGAACATTTGCACCATATATCAGTTGGCCCTTGGCCCGGTATGATTTAGCAATATTTAGGTCTCAGACTAACATTCTTTTATGAAATATTGATCCAAAAAGATCATTAATTAGAAAAGGAAGATTATCCTTCTAGGATACGTAATTAAAATTTTCACATCAATGTTAAAACCATGTAAGAAAACTCTCTTTGCTGAACGACAACAACCATTTTCATCAACTTCTGTAATGTTCAGAGGTTTCTATTTGCAGATAATGCTATATTTAAAATAAAAACTAGAGAGCACAATCCTCAAGTTATATATTTCAAAGAAATAATCTCTAGAATTAGGCATAGGTTACAACACATCAAATTATCTTAAAACAATGGACAAAGGAGAACTAACCTCAGAGCACGTCTGTACTGGGCCTCTACCGCAACCATGTTTCTTCAGAGGCAATGGGTTCAACGAAATAACTTGCTTAGATTGAGCTGCACTTGAAAATGACTTTCTGTGTGTTGCAGATGTTGATCCAATACTACGCTTTGTTGGGGCAACAAGTGGCAAATTAGCCTCTACTTGCCCACCATCAAAACCATCTGTCTCAGAAGGTCCACAAAAAGGTGTCATTCTATGGCGGCGAATGTGAGGAATTGGCCTCATTGCAGATACTTTTAGTCTCTGTCTAGCAGGAGTTAATGGGGTGCTAATGCCATTCGCCATTTTTCTATCCTTTTCCTCTTCATTTACTTTATAAACAGTGCCAGGCCCTGCAAAGACACCTTCATGAAGACCGGGGCTAGCCCCTTGGCTTGGTTCACACCTTTTTCTTCTAGGAGGGGGTGGTTTCAACCAACCAGGGGGACTGCTAAATATTATATTATTTTTGCTTGTACCACTATCTTTCTCACAACTTTGATAGAAGAAAACTAAGCGCTCAGCATCATCTTTCTCAAAAGAAGCTATAGGCAACCCCTGAATACTAGCAATACCAAGTGCAACTAAACTTCGATAAGAAACCTCAGGTGCTAGCTGTCTCAAAATCTGAAGGGAGCAACAAGACATGAAATTATGAATCCGAATAACAACAAATATGCCTAATGTAGAACTAGAATTCTTATAGGATGCAAACTTTGGTACTTAACATCGATGTATTTATGCAAAAGTCCTTGTTACTATCTGCATTCGTTCATCATTAGCAAATATAGATTATCCAATTTGAAAACAGGATCAGCAGTTAGATCAAAATAGTGTGATTAGTAGGGACAATGATTACTGCTTGAAAGAATCAAAATGATAAATCCCAGTGTGCAACTCTTTGGTTATCTTAGATTATTTAGCCACACAAATGTAGATTATCCAATTTGAAAACAGGCTAAGCAGGTAGGTCAAAACAGTTTGATTAGTAGGGACAATGATTACTGCTTGAAAGAATCATGATGAAAACTCCCAGTGTGAAACTCTTTGGTTATCTTAGAACCAGTCTCATTATAATAGGGCTAAACAACAGCGTATTTAAAGAATATGGTACTCCCATTTGAAAGGGGAAAGAAAATGAAAGCAAAAGCAACGATGTAGGGTAGTTGACAACAAAGGTAGATGCCGGTAGAAATACTACTAGTTAATCATTCCTAGTACAAAATTGGACATCAAACATATTCTAAGCAGAAAATGCAGGATAAATTCTAAAGATATACGGTAGGTAATCCCACAAGAGAACAACAATAAGCAATGATTAAAGCATTGATGAATCCCAAGTATAAAACTAGCAAGAAGGGAAGACATTGAGAAATAATAACTTACAGCAATAAAACACTAACAAAGATAACATTATAAGAAAGAAGGGGAAAGAGAGAGATATTAAAACCTGCAAAGCCCATTGAGGAAGCTTCATGCAAATTTCAAATACAGGTGCTCCACAGGCAATAGAAGCAGATCTGCGAGGTTCAGAGATGTTCTGTTTGTTTCCCTCATTGTTGAGTTGTGCATGAACTAGTTGACTCTTCTCAATTATCTCATTTTTTATATGACTCTCCAAGAGCTAAAAAGTAAAACAGATAGGCCAAAGAATAAGAATCTAAAATTTCAACAGGTAAAAGTATCATGCACAATGTATATCATCATTACACCTCAGATGCGAGCTTATTGACTTGATGCTTAATAAAATAGTCATTAGACAACTCAATGATAAAGAAAATTATCAAAGAACTGTAACATTCCAAAAAAAAAAAATGATAAATTAAATTCTGAAGACAAAATAGTGATATAAAACATCTTGAGATAAAAAAAACTTATTTCGACATTAAGAAACATAATGCATGTATCTATGCCTATAAAAAGTTGCTGAGACAAATGCAGGATTAATACTAAAAAACTATTATATATCAGTGCAAATAGCGTTTATTGTTGGCTACATAAATAATTCTTAAACAATAGTAACATAGATAGTTGGAGGGTACCTGATCATTAAAACAAGTTTGTGCACTGCCAGATACCAGAAGTGAGATATGTGCAGAACTACAGGTTGATATATCACATCGCATGGTGACAACTCCACGAGAAAAAGTGGCTGCCTGAAGAGGTGGTGGTGGGGCACTGTACCATAGCATAAAAATATACATTACATGGTGGCAAATCATATTCATCTGTTCAATAAAGTCCTAGTGAAAATCCATGAAAATAAAGGAATTTGACTAAGAGAGAGACACTTTTCAAGTCATCAAATATATGAGTACAAAATCATATGCAAGTTATATTGACATACCTAAACTTGCCATGGAGCTTGCAACCGCGGATCTGAAAAGGTAAAAACAAAAATTGAGAAAACCTACCAAGTGACCATCCAAGCAGATGAAAAATGTTGTAGCAAAAAGCAACAAAACAACACAAGGGTAAAAGACTACTAAAATTACAGCAGGAAGTTGCACTTTATTATATTATATTATATTTATATTGCTCCGGAGGAAAAAATACACCTGATTGAATAATGATGGGGGCAAAACAGTGGATCTTATTTTATTAACAGTAATTTTTTTTAGTTTTACAATATAAAAAGGGTTATACATCTTAAGATTTTGCTGACATGGAGTTTTATCATCCAAGTAAGATACTTTAACTAAACATAAAGTCAACGTACTTCAATAGTTAAGAGTGCTCTGAGTCCATCCTCCAAAGATCTCAGCAATGACTCGTCCTGAAAAGAAACAAAAGCGATGTGTGATTGGTAAATGATATCTAGTGTGGACGGGTGTGTTTATTTAATGTGCATTGTTATATAACAATCCTTTCCTCAATCGTAATTGGTAAACATACTATTCCTTTGTTCCACAACAGAGAAACTTATTTTCAACATGCATAAGTAGGTGGGGCATGTCACTATGTCACAGTTACCACAGACATTTTTCATTGAATTAGCATGAAGGTTTAAAGGTGGAAGCATACTACTAATAGGAAGTAGAATTTCAAAGAAACTTACAACAGTTGAAGGTGCACCACAGACAAGAAATCTCAAGTTCACTTCATCTTCATGTATCTTTATGGCAGGCAGAGTGCCTGAGGAACTTTCGTCATCATCTTCCTCATCAATCTCTGGAGGGTCAACATTGATTTTGAGACAGTCACCAAGAAGGTGTGGCCCCATCTCACTAGTAGCATCGTGGCTATCAGTAGAAAGTACTTGATTGTTTTGGACACAGTAAAGTCCAAAAGAGGCACGTGCAAGGTGAAAAGCATCCCACGTATGTGTAGATGAACTGCAAAACATTTGTAAACACCACTAGATGTTAAGTGCTACCTAGAAAATCTTAACAAAATCCACTACTTTAATTTCTCCTTTTCCTAAGAAAAGAAAGGGTCTCAAATATTGCATGGACACAGAAAATGAGAGAAACAAGGCATACTGGACTTTCTAAAGTCTGGCCCTTCATAGTTCAAACAAAAATATCAGTAAAATTTTCAAATATTTACTTTAACAACAGATAAACTAGAAAAGTTCCAGATTTCACAGAAAAGTATTCCTTTCATGAATGAGCCACTACTGGAGGCATCATTAAACGCATATGCAATCATCCATCAATATGACTTGTATCAGTGGACAATTAGATTTAGGACATAAAAAGCCATTTCATTGTGAATGCACCACATGCTTGCAAGTTGCAATAAAATAAACAAAATCATACCTCTGTACAACTGAAAGAAATGCTTGACGAAAATGGCAGGCAGCATAAGAAGAAAAGGCATTCTTCCAAAATATAACATATGGGATTCCCTGCAAAGTCAATCCAATTAAATAAGCAAACTTTCACCATAGAATTATCAGAATGCAAGGGGTTCTAGTATTTTTTATCATCCTTCAAAAATGGTAGTTTATTGAGTATTGATACCTAAGTTTCAACAAGCAACTAAGACAAAAGTACCTTAAGATGAAGAGCCTCTGCAAAACTTTCTCCATTTGGTATTTCTAAATAAACCTGAAGAAATCAATGGAATTACATCAAATGAAACACCATACCCACAACGCCAACTGAGAGGAACAAACATATTAGTTTTTATACGATCAAGACAGTTATTTAGGCCAAAAAGAATGTCTTAATAAGAAAATTAGGCTAAAAAGAATGTTAATGATTTTAACACCAAAGATTAGAACTCAAAATTTTGAGAGAAACACAATTAAATTTCATGAATAAAGTGACAAGTACCAAAGAACTTGGGAAACCTTCCCTTAACAGCTGGTTGTTAAGGAGGAGAACCAAGTAACTTAAGTAATCAATCAAGCATCCCATATTACTCTATGTGAGACTTAGTCATCTTATAATGATAATAATAATAATAACAATAATAGTTATAATAATAATAATACCCAGGTCCCTGTCAAAATGTCTCCAAATATAGCCAAGTTCCCACAGGCTAAATTCTCAAGTATCACGTTGACTGGCTCAATACTCGAAGTACAAATGTCTGTGCCATACAACTGATCTAGGAAATTATAGACACGAGTTTCTAATATTTTTAACAGTATGCATTTTACTTCCTATACTTTTTCTTCTTCCTCCTACATTCTTAACAGTATACAGATCTACTTCCTATATTTTCCCTTCTTTCTCCAACTGTATTAGTCACCATAATATGACCAAGCAAGCAGCAACACAGAAACTACCACTTTTAAAAGCTCGCCATTTTCACTGACCTTAGTACATGTAACCTAGAGTGCCATGAACAAAACACACACAGTCAAAAGAGTAGCTAAAAGTTCAGAATACATACAGCCGTGGGCAATGTGGAACCAAAGAGCTCTATGATGTCTTCAGAAGTCGATAATTCCAAACCTTGCCAAACCAGTGAACCAACTTTGTCATTCTCTAGCTGCTCTCCTTGCAAATAAACAAAATTCGGTTGATACGACTCCAGCACTTTCCTAAACTGTTCCTTATCCGGATTCCGAAGAGTTTGAACCTGCATTAACAAAACATCCACATCACGCTATTCTCATGGCTCCCAACGCAAAACCAAAACCTACATTACAACATGCGAATGCGTCAATAGTGCATACCTCAAGACGGCCGGCGGAAACTAACTCGGGGAAAGGATATTTGTGCTGATTCTGTGAGGCCTTGTGCTCCGCGACACTTGCACTACCGATTACAGCGAGGAGAGTGCATGCGGGTTTCGGAGCTCCATGAGGATGGAACGGAAACATCGTTGTTGTTCGAGTTAAAAGCAGTACCGTTCAGACACGCAGGCACACTGAGAAAACGACGATGAAACAACTTCTCACGCGTAAGGTTGGACTCCGACCGGACTCAGTTATGGACTTTGCCGCACGAAGAAAACGCCGTTTTGCAAAACTACGGAGGAATTGCGAGGGTGCGTTGCATGGTTGGACGGACGAAGAGAGTTGGCGATCGAGGAGAGAGGGCGCGGCAATGACGGTGCGCGAGAAGAAAAGGATGAGAAACTGTGAGTATTAAAACCCTAACGTGATGGATTGATTGGGATTGGGAGATGAAGATTGAACAAGAAGAAGATTGGGATTCACATCTTCCCATGTTGTTCTTTCTAAAGAACAATAAGACGGCGTCGTTCTGCTTCCTAATTTAGATTTTTTTTTTTTCTTTTCAAAAATTACACTGGATTAGTTCTTGGATCTGGGTTGGTTAGTTTGTGTTGTTTGTTGACTTCTTTGAAAATAATTCTTCAAAGATATCATTCTTTAATTCATTTTTATAATGGATAAATTTAAGATTAACTATAAGTTATAAGAAATCTAAATATTTTTAATTAAATTTCTTTTTTATTAAGTATTGGAAAATTTATATTTTTTAATATTAATTTTTTGAGTGACTTATATTTTTTTCATTTTATTTAGTTATTTTTATTGTGACTCTTTATTTTTATAAGTAGATAAACAAAAAAAATTATAATAAAAATCACAAAATTATATATTTAATATTAGATAGAATAACCTCACAAGATAACTAAATAAGATAACAAAAAAAAACAATTAAACTAGAGAAATACAATTAAAACATATAAAATTATTAAATATTTAATAAATCAAACAAATTTAATTGAGACTGAATCAAATGTATTTAAATTAAAGATACTTAAACATGTGAATAACTTCAAACTTAATCTAAATTTATAATTATTACATATTAACTAATAAATTATCATATTAAATATAAATTTTATATAATCAATCAATAATTATTATTAGTATTAGTATTATTATTACATAAAAACTATCCAACCACAACATTATGATGTCAAGTAAACTGGCCTTTTCAAAATCATGTACATATTCCAAATATTATTTTGGTAAATCATTTAAGTTGGCATATGCACTCTCTCCTTCTTGCTTTTTTATCCTGGCTTGCAAATCATGAAATCTCATTATAATAGTTATAAATTCAATAAATTTATGACAAATTTTTTTATTAATTAGAAATATAGAGTTTATATTGTAAATGAGTGTCATTTTTCCTCAAAATAAAAATACACATTTTTCGTGTTGAGCTTATACATATAGTAAATGTGTTTTTGTTTAAATTATGTCCTTTCTCTCTACCTAGTCTTTAGCATTTTCTTTTTTTAATTTACTTATTCAAATCATTGTTTTGTATAATTAATCTTATGCTTTTATTTTATTAGATGTTAAATTTATAAAAATAGTTTTTTGAGATAAAATATAGGTATTCAATACAATAGTGAGTAGCACAGTTGAGTATAAATGAGAAAAGATTAAACATAAACAAATTTGTAAAACAAACTAATTTGGTGTGACTTGTAAATTTATTAATCAACATATTTTATATAATAATTAATATATTTTTTACAATATTAAAATTATGTGCTTAAATACTTAATAATATTTTTTAAAGGTAAGTTATGTTGTTAAAATGAAATAAGTAAAAAACTATTAAGAATGATAATAAAGTGATATAAATTATAACAATTTTATTAGATATTGAGATTAGGCAAAATAATTATGTTTTAGATGTTCAAACTATTTGAAAAAATTGAATTGGTCATGAAATAATTTGTATTATGATTGTCAAAAATCAAAATTAATATTATAATATATGATGTTAAACAAATGTACAATTTTTTTTTATTTGTTAAACTTATTGTATTCTTAAAAATAATGTATATAATTTTATAAGCTCGATATTACACTGATTGTTGGTACGATATGCATGAGAGTTCATATATTTATATATAAATATTGGCATATAAAATATATGCTAGTATTCCTGGTAAATAAATAAATACAAGAAGCATTAAACAAAGTAAACATGAAAACTTGGACATAGAAAAATATTTTTTAGTGGCTAAAAATATATTTTAATATAAATTTATAGTTGTATTTAATTAATTCAAGTGCACAATATAATGAATTTGTCTGTTAAAAATATTTCATTAAAATTGATTCAACCTAATTTTATATATAAACAGGTAAAACACAAACCCGCGTTTCAATCATTATTCGGCAGCACTTTTTTGTTACAGTAACTTGAATTTATTTATACACACCTTATGAATGCTATGAATGCCTTATATGAGATTTTTATTCTACCACGTGACAATGAAGACTTGATTCTTCATCTTTCTTGGTCGGTTCCTTAGTTTCACCCTGAGATTATTTTATTTATGATTAAATAAGTTTTATTCATGGTTAAAAAATGTTTTAATATTTAATATCCAATAAATATGTTATATAGATTTTATACTAATTTTATTGAATTAACAATGCTGATATATAATTATTTAAATATTTACAAATATATTGATATATGATAGTGATAAAATTAGTATACTAATATTGTTACTTTAAAAATAACTAACATGATTACATTAACCTAATTTATTACATGTTAGATATAAAAAACACTAAAAAAAATAAAAATACATATTTGTATTGTAAAAATACTAAAATTTGTTGTTACGTTTACATGTAAAAAAACATTGAGTAAAGTAGGAGTTGGTATATTTAGGTTAAGAAATATAACTTTAAATTAAATGAAAAAGTATAGTATTTTTTTAACAATTTTTATAAATAAATTTAAAATAATTCTATTTTTAATTTTTCTAAAATTTTATGTTATTAACTTTCAGATTTTTTATACTTTCTAAGATATAAGATTGAGTTATCTTTTGTAAGATTAAGTTTCTTCTTAGATAAATGTATTGTTTTCTCTCTTTTGTGTTTTTTTTTTCTCATACAGAAGTTTTTCCACTCCTTTTAAATCATCAAAATTAGGAATATTGCACTAATTTCAACAAATAAAAATGTTGATATTGATCGTATAAGTTAAATATTTAAGATTCTGTCCTCTTATTCTAGAAATAATTTTAACATTGAACATCAATTTATATATATGTTGATAATATATTGTCTTAGAAATATTTTTAACGTTTAACATCAGTTTTATATATAAACTGATAATATATTGTCTATTGTGGATTGGAATTGATATTTTCTTGATATTTAAATTTTAGTGAAATAATGCATTATCTTAGGCTTGTTTTAACTTAATTTGAGGGTTGATGGAATAATTTTAATTTTAGTTGATTTATAAGAAAAAAAAAATATGTTAGAATTTAGTTGTTTGGGTTATTGCATTAGTTATATTAACTCTTTTTTTGTTTTCTTTACATTACACTTTGAACATCAAATTGTCACTCCTAGTAATACTTGAGTGATGGTATAACATTCTCTCGCTTTTAGAATTCTCATCATCCAATGAATAACCAATGGATAACCAATCGTTCAAATGAAGAGTTAAAGTTTGGAGTTACAACTTGAGAATTTATGATTCTATAAAAGGCATGTTGTTCAAGTGATGGTGTAACGCTTGATTGAGGAATTCTTTCTCCACTAGAAGTTGAGTGCTCAAAGATGGTTTGGGTGCTCTAACAAAGATGTTAAACCAATTCTCTTTCTGTAGGAGTTTTGGTCACTCTAAGGATAAATAGATGCTTGAGTAAAATAAATACTTTAACAATTTTCTCTCATATGGAGTTGATATCATTCAAGGGACATAAGTTTGCTTAAGTAATAAATTTATAACTTAAGGGATATTCCCTTGTGTAATAAAGACATGTCATTCAATTAAGGTGGTACTTGAAATGTATGTTATAAACTTGGATATAAAATACATATGAAGTTGATGTATGTGATGAGATGAGATATGATTAATGATAAATGTTATATATTGTGTGGATATTGCAAGGGTGGTATTATAGCCAATTGTGGTTGCAATATTAAGTGTAAAAACTCACTAAATTAATGAAATATTATAACTTCATTGATAATATATGTTAGGAAAAAAACTCTCAATTCAATGAGTAGTGCCACACATACGAAAATGATATCAGAGAAAATTCTAATATTAAACGATGGGAGCTAAAATAGAGGAACAAATCACATATAGAAACTTAACGTGGTTCAGTTGAAGTATTAATAAGCTTCTACCGACATCTACAGATTTATTAAGAATGAATATGAGATTATAACACAAAGTCTATTTCACTAACGCTTTCAACTAAGTTTTCAACTCTCCATTGACTTTTACTGAAGGTACAATGTTCTATTTATAGAGCAAAAATTGTTATACCTGACACATGTGAAACACGTATAGAATAAGGAGGAAGACATCTGAACAATGCTCCTTGTAACATATTATTCATCAGATGGTCCAAGGCTCGATAGACACTAAAAGACTAGACGGTTTATTGAGACCATATGCTATATGTTACCACTGGTCAAATAGTTTAAAAACCTTTGGTCAAGATTTTATTAAATTCTTCGCAGTTTAGGTCATATAAATTAAAATATCAAATGGTATGAAAAAGGTTCTTGCATCAAGCTTTGTTGAATTGGTGCAAGGAACCACCATACCATACAAAGTTGAGGTTAAATTACCAATTTTGTTTCTTATGGTTGAAATGTTATTCTCATATGGGACATATGCAATATGAGTTCAGAAGATGTCAAATATAACAAAGTACCTTGATATAAAAAAAAATATAATTGATAATTCATGTAGTCTTAGATAAGAGAGTCAAAAATGAGGTTAGAGGGGATTATGAGGCTTTGTTTGAGGCATTTTGGAAAGTAAGATCCTTACTGACTACCTAATTATATACTTGGAGAGTATATACTTAATAGGGTAACAACAAGGAACAATTTGTTGAGAAAAGGGATAGAGCTTCAAGATAATATATGTGTGGTCTACCAAGCTGATATAGAGACAATTAATCACATATTCTTTACATGTAAGGTCACAAGCTTAATCTGGAAAATGATTGATAGGTGGATTGGTGTGCAGTCTACATACACACCACTGTTTCACATAGAACTATTTCCTAAGCTTTCAGCTACTAGGGTGTAGGAAACAAAATTTTGCCTAGAAAAATGTGTGGATGACATGTATGTAGACTATTTGGACTAGTAGAAACAATGTTGTGTTCTAAATCTTTAATTCGATGTTGAGGGGATCTTCACCTTTTTTCAACTTAAAACCTGGACTTCAATAACTAGGAAATGTAGGACAATCGCCTTCAGTTACTCTAATTGGTACTTGAACCCTTTAACATGTATGAAACTTTTAACTTAATATATATATGTTTAAATCTATACAGTTGTGCAGACATTGACTGTAACTTTAGCTAGGTTATATCAATGCTGTTAACTATGTGATTATTGTGGCTTTATATGTTGGTGGTATGTTTGTCTTAAATCTTTGCACCTGATTTAGGAATGAAAACATAACACACTCTAACTATCTTGGATTTAGGAGGAGAGCATCAGAATTAATGCAACTATTATGTAGAAATTATGCCTAACTTTGTCTGGAATATATTTGTATTATTAACCATACTATCATGCTACATTACCCGATTTTGTTATTTTGTGGTCTTCGAAGTTAAATAAGAACATATAATATATATAATAGCATGTGTTAAATAAGTTGAGAAGAACAAGAACAAAATTAGCACATCATATTTTTAAAATGGAGAACTCAATCCAAAAGTTATATCTAATATTGACAGTACCACATTAGATGTGAGATTCACAATTAATATTTTTAATATGAAGGTTGTCCTCCAATAAAAAGAGAAATCAATAATATCTGTAAGATTAATATTCCTAACATAGATAAGAGGAAATATGTCAATATAGAATATATACTCTTTTATTTTTATTTATGTTCATAAGAAATAAACAAATTTATTGATTTTGAAAGGTCATATAGGATGAGTTAAACTAGAGGTGGTGAACATTGTTATTTTCTCTTATATTGTATGTAGTACCCACACTTAACATTTTGTTAAGCTTGAAGTACTCTTTTTATATTCCCAATTTATTTATATTTTTTTTTTCAATAAAAAGATATATACAAACACGTTTTGGAATGAAATGGTATATGTGTATTGTCGGTAAACAAATTAAAAAAGTTACCGTAACTAAAATTAATATACTAAAATTTTGTAAAACAGGTTTCAAGATTAAAACTGTAGAGTAAAATTATATATTTTATATAAATTGTGTAAAAAAAATCAAGATTAAAATTGTAAATAACTAAAGTTAAAATATTAAAATTATATATTTCATATTTATATATGCACACGAATTCATTGCTACTGAACAAAAACAAATTGACAGTACCTATGCCTTTTTTAAGTACTTATTCATTACGAGTAAGATTTCATTACCATACTTGTGAGTATGACTTTTACCATGGTTAATATGTACATTCATCATCTTACCAAATAAAGCAACCATGTTAGACAAAAGGAACCACTATCCTGAGTGTGAAATATGAGGCCTGATTTTAAAATATAAAGATGTGGATAATCTTTTGACTTAAAAAAAAACACATTTTACTTTAAGTATTTAAGTTTCCTTTGTATGAAATTTTTTTAAATTTCAAAATACTTGAATTAGTTTGATTTGAAATTATTATATTTCTAATTTTTTTTTGTCTTGATAAATTAATTTAAAATTTCTCAATTTTTAAAATTTTAGTCTAGACAAGATAATCTAATGAGGTTTTTTCCCATCTTTTGCAATTTTTTCACAAAATTTTCAGAATGAGTAAATTTTTCTTATTCTAGTTATGGATAAATCATATTCATACGATTTTATTATAAAAAAATTATATTATTATGATACGATTTTATTTAAATGAAATTACCATGTTGCGTTAAAACGATTTTAATGATTAAATTTAAATTTAAATCATGTTAAAAAAAACTAAAATTTGATTAACTTAAATTAATCTTAGCATTTGACTAAAATCATGTGACAATGACTAGATTTCTATGTATTAAATAAAATTTCAAAAATTATATTTATGTTTTAGGTAAAATATAGTTTACATATTTTTCAATTAGTAAAACAATGTTTCACTCCTTTAATTCAACCACGCAAATCAATGATACAACCTTTAAATATTCCATCAATATATTTGGCGCATTATATTCATGAATATATGGTAAGTGGCTATTGCCATTGTTACTTTTCCATCAGAAAGAATAAAAAATCTCTGCAACTATGGTGTGATTCCAAAGTTTAGTGTCCGGCTAAAGCCAGTGCCATGTCTGGAATCTTTGCTTAATTTTAACTATACTTTATGTCATGTCTTCTAGGGTTTTACCACAAGTTTCATGTGTGTGTATATTGCAAACTATTATTATAAAAACAATCTTTGCTTAATTTTAACCATAATTTATGTCATGTCTTCTAGGGTTTTACCACAAGTTTCATGTGTGTATTGCAAACTATTATATAAAAACAAATTCTGTCGCATCACTCAACCGTGTCCCAGTGGGCCAAGAAAAGCAATAATACAAACACCAGAAATAGACACAAGCCATAATTTCACCACCTACTCTATTATTTTTTGCTCCCTCTTGTCCACATTTTTGTTTTTTGACCTGTGGAAAAGCATGCTGTAAAAGGCTGCAACAGTCTCAGATAAAAATATACGTATTCTAATGTAATGAACACGTGTTATATAAGGGCACAACACTGACACACAGTAAAACATGAGTGATGCTGCAATGCCCTTTTTGTGGGGGCATGGTTCCTTTAAATATCAACCATTCCTTCCTTTCAACAATTCATCCACTTCCAATTTCTCTCTACTCTATATTCCATTTTCCTTTTGTGTTTCTCCCCTCACCATGCTTCCAAAGTTCATAATTGGCCCCTTCAAAGTGGAACACCAAGAAGGGAAGCATGTGAACAAAAGAAGAAAGCATGAGAGATCATTTGAGAGTACCAACATGGATGTTGGTTTGAGACTTCTCCCTCAAATCACCACCTCAAAGAGAAATGTCCTCTTGAAATCTGCAATGAGAAAGCCAAACCAATCCATCCCTCAAGACTTCTGCTTCCTTAAAACTTGCAATCTATGCAATAAACATCTCAGTCCAGACAAAGATATTTACATGTACAGGTATATATAAACCAAACCCTTGATTCAAAACCCAACATATCTTGGATAATTTATTATCTTAATAAGAAAATGATAGATAGCATCTGGGTTCATTTTCCTAATTAGCTTTCTTTTAACATTGTAATTGGCATAGTGATTATGTGGGTGTGTTTGTGTAGGGGAGATCAAGGTTTCTGCAGTGTAGAGTGCCGCAACAGACAAATAGTTTTGGATGAGATGAAAGAATTAGAAAGCTCCACCAAGAAAATGGTAGCATCTCACAGACAATGTTCTAGTGAGGCACGTCAAGAAACTCGCCTTATACTTGAAGACCTTAAAATGCAGAGACTCAAATCTAGAGTCTAAACCAGATCCCTAGTATATGCAAACCACTGGCAATAATTTTTGTAGATTGCTTCCATACATGTATTGTGTATGAAACATGTTATAAGTTCATCTTTGTTTTTGAGAATTCTGACAAAATGATGTGACATGTTTAATATTCTATTAACCAGAAGAAATATTGTTATATAGTTTATTTAGTTTTATCTTTGGAAGAAAAAATAATATCATGAATATTCTATGCTGTTTGTCTACTACCCTGAAGTACCTTTGTTTTTGAGGGAGACCCTACGCAAAATAATAGATAAGGATAAGGCGATAGGGAAGATTTTAAATTCCATTTCTCGCCCTTCAATTTTCCATAATGAGTATCTTATCACATATACTATTGTCTCACAAAGAAATTCATTGGGGAATACTGGACCAGGCTTTAAACACTGATATGGACTGCCATCAGGATATTTTGCTATATCAATCAATTTTTATCGAAGTTAGATTTGTCAGATTGTTTCAGTTTAATAAAATGTTTATAATTTTATGAAAAATCATTTAGATATTTTTATTTTGAAATAAGAATGCTGAATCACTTGGTTTCATTTTATTCAAAGAGATGAGAAGAGAAAGTGACAGAAGAAGAAAGGGCGAGATATATTTTAAGGACAATGTTATATATCCTATTTTTTTGTTGCAAAAGTTCCACATTGGAGATATATTTTAACGAAAATGTTAATATATCCTAATTTTGTTACATATTCCGGGAATTGGCAAAACATATTTGTTAATTCCCACTACGGATGAACCGTGCTCGTGGAAACCACCAACGATGGTTGCAATAAAATCGTCTCGTTTCCATATGTGGTTGTGTCCTCTTAATCCGAAAAGTAAGTAATTTTCAGAGTCATGAAATATTATTTTTCAAAGGGGGGACAAAACCAAAGTATCAAGATTTGGTTTGTAACTTAGACCAGTTTTTCTTTCATGAGAAATTACATAAATTACTCAACCTTCAATCCTAAACTCTTAATCCTGAATCCTAACTATAGATAGTAGACCATAAATCATAAATCCTAACTCTTAATCCTAAACCATAAATTCTAACTTATAAATTTTAAACCTTAAGTCATAAATCCTAAACTTTAGATCTTAAACACTAAACTCTAAACTCTCAATCCTAACCTTCAATCCTAGACCCTAAACCATATATTATAAACCTTAAATAGTGAATCCTAAATCCTAGACCATAATCTTCAATCTTAAACTCTGAATCCTTGACCTTAAATCCTAAATCTAAAATAATTTTAATTTGGAAAGAATGAAATTGTAATCACGAATTTAATGTTAAACTTTGAAATTATGTCTTTTGCACAATTTTACCTTCAACCCTAAATCTAGAATAATTTTAATTTGAAAAGAATGAAATTATAATCACGAGTTTAATGTTAAATTTTAAAATTATGTCTTTTGCACAATTTTACTTAATTTACTGACAATAAGTAGAAATGGTGGGATTTCTACACAATTCAGTATTAATACATAAAATGGTAGAAATTGAAAAATTGTTGGGTGAGATTAATTATAATTGGCAAAAGGGTGTTGAGGTGTTGAGTGAAATTAATTATAATTTATAAAACAATATTCAAATTAGTATTAATGAGACGTGATAAGTAAAATTAATTATAATTAACAAAATGTGTCCCTTAATATTAATGACATTGTGAAAATTGAAACATTGATTGAAATTAATTATAATTAATAAGAAGTGAAGTATGAAATTAATTATAATTGATCAAATTTGTCCCATTAATACTGGCTCCCACAATTTCTGCACAAATACTTTTAAACTTTTATTAAGTGTAACCACGATCCTAAATTAAACAAAATATGCATAATATCAGCGTTAACATCCCAATCTATGCACCATTTTCCATTGTGAAAATAAAAAAAAATTCTGTCCATGTGACACAAGAATTGCACCAATATGAACATTTTACCATTTTTATGAGTCACTGCCACTCTTATTTATTGCGTGGAAAAGTAACCAAAGCTTCAACATACAATAGATAAGAATAATTTTATTTCATTCCTTATCATATCATATATCTTATAAACCTTTTTTTTTTCTCTGTTTGTTGTCATAGTTGTTAAAGAGGTTATTTTAAATGTTAAAGTACTACTTTTTAAGTAAATATTATGAATGGTACAATGAGAATTTAGTCCTAAAAGGAAAAATAATAGAAGAACTAAATTTAAAATAGAAAAAGAAAAAAAAAAGTGAAAAGAGAAACGAAGAAGAACAGAATGAGAGAACTATAACAGGTGAACCCAAAAAAAAGTATTAAAGAAGAAAAAGGTAAAAAGTTTAAGAAAGAGATAAGAGGGAATAAAATAAAATTGTTATCGCATTTTAGTTCAAAGAAATGTGTTTGTTAATTGGAAAAATGTAGAGAACCAATATGTGTGGTTTGCACTCGAGAAAAATATATGTACTTTATTTGTTAATTTTAAAATTTTATTTGAAAAGTGTTAACATAGTATTCATTTAACTTCACATTATTAATTTAGCATAGGTTGTGTTAGAGATTTTACATCGATTAGATATTAGTTCTTTTAATAGTTTATAAATAAATGCAAATCTTACTTTACAAGTCGGTTTTGTAAGGTTAAGTTGCTTAAATTCTATTTGTTTAGAGATTGAATGCATATAACAAATAAGTTAGTTTGTTTTGGAAGATGCTATTATATAGTGATTATTATGGATTTGTGAATGATTAGTATGATTTGTTCCGTGTCAATTATTTTATCTCTGTTGGTTAACTAGATTGGATGAATAATTAAAATTATGTGTATAGTTGAATAATTATGTTAGATGGAGTAACCAACTTTGATTCTGTGGATTGTTAATATTATAAAGTCTGTTAGTTTCTTAGTTTGTTAATGTCGTTGTGCAGCGCTAATGTGACTTAGTGGATGATTTGAATTGTAAGTTGTGCTGGTTGATTAATTTTGTTAGTTTCAATAATTCATAATTAATTTGGTACGGTGGATGGTTAACATGGTAAGGTATGTTAATTGGTTAAGTTTGTAGCAGTGAGTCAACTAGTTTATTGGAAAACTTGGAAGACTAATACAGTAAGGTGTGTTTACTCTATTATTGAACATGATTATTTTGCTTAGTGAGTGAGATTGAACCATGTACTTGTTAATTGTTGTGATGTGAATGAGTAATTTTGTTGAGTACAAGGAACTTTTTTGTTATACAATTATAAGCAATTGAATTAATTGTAATGCTAGTTGTTTATAGATATTTGACAAGTGTATTTAAAGTCTGCGATTAATTTTCAAAATAAAAATTTTTACACATGACCTATTAAATTTTAATCTTCATATCATGTCAATATATTGTATTTGAATTGATTTCATTTCAAAATATTTCATTTTTTAAATCTTTTTTCAGACAGGAAACAGTTTAATTTTTTGAACTCTCTAAGACTAATAGACTATTTACTGGTTTTAATGATAACAAACACTCTAAATCTTTTTTATATTTATACGTGATCATATTATTTTTAATGTGTGTTTTTGTTACAACCAAATAATACATTGAACTATCTAAAGTTTGTCTCAAACAATCTAATAAAATAGTAGAAGGTCTAATGAATCATATATATTAATAATTATGATCAAGTCACATACACGTTTTTTAAAAAATTATTTATTGTTGAAAAGATTATTTTAAAGGGCCACACAACCTTATTTGAAAGTGGTTTAATGATCCTGTTATTAAGGGAAAAAATATATGTGATTATGTTTAAGTCTAATTAATTATTAAATTTGTGAATATCTTTTGAAAGCATTTGGAAAAATCATATCATATTTTTCCTTATCAAATATTGAAGCCCATAAATATGAAGACACCTATTGAAGCTCACCACAAAAATCTAATAAAGAATTAGTTGATTTAAGTTGCAACAATAATTTTCAAGAATATATATAAAGAGTTGAAGATAAATATGAAGAACAAGTATTCTACATCTTTCAATTTTATAGTTATTAAATTAAGTTTTTGGTGTGTCAAATCCTTTGTAAATTCTTCATATTGTGAAGTTATCCTTTTGAACTTTAATTGTGTTCTATTTGATAGTATTTTCTATCTCTTAAGAGTTTTTAATCTCAGTTAAACTATAAGTGATTAGTATACTCGTGTAAACTTAAGAATTGTTAGTGCACTCGTGTGAATCAGGAGTGATTTGTGTAATCAATTGATTTCATAGTGTAATCTCTTAAATAGTTTGCTTAAGAGACATAACCAGTAAGTTTGGAGTGAACCGATATAAAATTTTGTTGTTTTGCTTGATGTACTATAATCAACCTTCTTATAAAACCACTCATTCTAATAATTGTTATTATAGTTAATATTTGGGTTAATTCTTAATAAGAATGAGATATACACTTATGTTAGATTTTATAGAAAACAAAGGTCAACCGGTCAATTGTTTACCTCTATTCTATGATTTATGAAAGTTAAGGATGACAACATATCTTGAGTCTCCTAACATAACATATGCTAGAGATTCTGGAGAATGGTGTACCAACCTTGTTTGATGCTAGTAGAAAGTTGCTTCTGAGTAAGACTGAAAACCAAAGATACAAGTACCACCTAAATGTTAAAGCTAGGCAAAATTTGTTATGTCCTTTTTTCAATCTAAAGTCCACTCCATGACATATGTAAAAGAGATGTGAGATACTTTAACATTATTCCATGAAGGATCTAAAGAAATAAAAAAGAATCTAAAAGAGTAAGAAGGAATAAATTAACTTTGCTTAGATAAAAAAACAATATGATGACATATATAAAAGAGATGTGAGATACTTTAACTTTGCTTAGATCTAAAGAAGTAAGAAGAAATAAATTAACTTTGCTAAGATAAGAGAACAATATGAGATGTTAGTTGTGGAGGACAACCAAATCACCCCACCAATGATGGTAAGATTACATATTATTCTAATAGTATGAAATAATATGAAATCTCTTTGAAGTACAATTAGTCATTACAAAATTAATGACAAGGTGCTAGGAACTCTTCCATCTCAATGGAGGATTGAGTAGACGACTCACCTAAGCTTTTCATATATATACACCTAAGCTTAAAAATATTTTCGTAAGACTCTGTTATTTTTATCTATTTCAATTAAATTAAGCTTGCCAATTTTATATTTATTTGGGCTCCAGCCCATAATAATTTTTAAAAAGTTATAATTAAATGGAAAATTTTAAAAGTAAGGGTGAATATGTTTTGTTTCTGATGCTTTTAATTTTAAATTATATGGTTTTATTTAAATATGTTTATTTGTTAATGTAGGAATATGAACAAAAATACCATACATTTGAATACGAAAATAGTGATTTACAAGTACGAAAACTCAGAAAAACCCAGAAAAGCGCTAGAGGTAGAAGACAAAGCCCAATAATGAAAAAATGATTCAAAAAAGATTAGACAAGTTAATGTCCAATAGAAACAGGATGCTGCTAAACATCAACATAGTGAAAAAAAAAAATCGAAAAATGATTGATAGTTAAATTTGATTTGACTTGCTGAACGAAGTACAATTGTAGATACAGTCTTACTCGCATTAAGTTGTTGTAAGTTATAACTTCTAGATTTTTGATGAATTCTTAGGCCCAGTGAGCTTTGATAATTTTTATGATTCTCTAGACTCCTCTAAGGATTGAAAATGCGAAATAACTTAGGATCATTCTACGCCATTGAAGATATAAGAAAGTGAAAATAATCCTTAAAATAGCATTGTAACCAATGTTGTACGTAAACATAGAATATGTATGTTCAAACTTAAAAGAAAAAAAAGTTTTTTTAAATAATCACTTATTATGATTTTAACAATTTTGGATGAACTTCTTATATAAAAATCACATAAAAATAAAGTAATCACAAATTTTTTACACAAATAAACATACTCAATTGCAATCATGTTCCCTAGGAGAATATGGAGGGACTGATGGTTTTGAACACAAAACGAGTAATGCTTTATGCTAGCGTGTTTGTTGCACCGTGTGACAGACATTTAGCAACATTCAAAATAATGTAAATTCCAACGTTGGCTTTTTGAATTCTACTGGTTGGAATTGGTGTAACATATAAAATAAAACGGTCAAATATTTAAGACTCATGATTATTATTTAACCTTTTGCATTCTCTATGCATTTCTTCTACTTCTCTTTCTACAGATCCTCTTGTAAGTGTATATATCATACAGAATACAAACTTTTCCTTATGTGAGCTTTTATGTGAGGGAATGGAAGGGACTTCATCTTCATCCGCATCTTCATCTAAGAACTTTTCCTCTACTGCAGAAGATCATCATTTGGTTGACGATTTCTACTTTTCAGCACTTCATGATGATGATGAAATATTTCCAATATCAGATGAGAAATATGCTGAAGAGCTACAACTACAAGAAGCTCTATATTCCTCCACAAGGTCAAGTGCTAGGGTTGAAAAAGAAGTTGTTCAAGTAGATTCAGATGATGAGGCTGACCTACCTTTGAGAACCCTCAAGAGGAAGGAGAAAGAGACCGGTGAAACTTCTCATACCTACTGTGGTATTTGCATGGATGCCAAGTCTGGAGAAGAAATGTTCAGGAACCAGAATTGTTCTCACCTTTATTGTGGTGATTGCATTGGAAGCCATGTTGCAGCAAAGATTCAGGAGAATATATCAATGGTGAAATGTCCTGAACCAAAATGCAAAGGGGCTATAGAGCCTGAGAATTGTCGTGCAATAATCCCTAAAGAAGTGTTAGATAGATGGGAAAATGCTCTTTGTGAGAATGTGGTTCTTGGATCACAAAAGTTTTACTGCCCTTTTAAGGATTGTTCAGCTATGATGATATGTGATGCAGAAGAAGTTATAACTATTTCTGAGTGTCCATATTGTAACAGACTGTTTTGTGCACAGTGCAAGGTTTTATGGCATGCAGGATTAGATTGCAGTGAGTTCAAGAAACATGATGAAAGAGGGAGAGAAGAACTGCAGGTACTGGCTCTTGCCAAGAACAAAAGTTGGAGAAGATGTCCAAAATGCAAATTCTATGTGGAAAAAACTGAAGGATGTCAACATATTTCTTGCAGGTTGGTGATTGTTCAATCTATTATTCTTGTTCAATCATTTGTTTTTGAAAATGTTTCTTTTTTTTTTTTTTTTTTGTTGGGCTCACTTTTGTCCTGTTCTAAAAAACCTGTTGACTTTGCAGATGTGGTCAGGAATTTTGTTATGCCTGTGGATCCAATTGGTCTCAACACCATGCATGTTAGGTCAACAACTCTTGGAAAAGACTTGCTACAGGCAATTGAATTTTAAGAGAACAGCAACATTGTGATCCAGAATACATTGTTAATTAGTACAATGCTTATCTTCTCTATATATATATTTGCCATGATTGGAGTTTTTGAATGAATCTAGATGTTTAATTTACTCTTGAGGTTGAGTACTGGCTGTGTGCAAAGTGATCTTATTTCTCTGGGAGGATGATCATGAACTAGGTTAAGATATGAATTGTAACTTATTCCTTTTATTTAAGGGGTAACTTTTAACATTTTCAACTAAAATTAATGATTTTTGTTATAAGTTTAATATCTAGTTTTGATATATGTCATATTGTCCTAGTACATGCTAAAACTAGTTCCGTATATTAAATTAAAATTTAAATGATTTTGAGTTATTTTTTTATATACCAGAGAATATGAATTAGAAGATTGGAAAAGGAATACGAAGGAGGAAGGGAAAAAAATTCTTCTAATATGAAAACATATAAAGGAATGTTCTCGTTAATGTGTAATTTATTATATTTTTATTTACCTTGTAAAACTGTAGACTTAGGAAAGGCAAAATAAACATGGACAATATATATAAGGGAATACCAAACGATTTTTTTTTTTTAAGGACTGAATGCAAGGTGTCTACATTTAAACCCCAAGTTTCAATGGAAATTACTACTGTATTAAACAAACATTTCACATTTTTTAACTATATTAGCAATCTTCTTCTTAAACCTATACATCATTTTTTAATTATATAATGATGAATACTCATGAAGCTTAAACTTAAGTATTATAATTATACCATACTTTGTTGTTGGAAAAAATAATACATAGTTATGAAATTACAACAAAAAAAATATACACTAATAAGGATGGTTTTAAGTGTGAAATAATAATCAATATTATATTACTTTTATTTTTTATATGCACATGATATATCACTATACAATAACATGATATACCGTTATATGATAACAAAATTTCGTGATGAACAGATATTAATTATCAAAAATATATAAAATTATTTAAGGACTTAAACTAAAATAAACTTAAATAGATATTTCATTTAGGAACTGAATAAAAATATTTAATTTATTAGATGTTTAATTTAATAAAAAATTATTAACATAAAATTTAGTTATATATTACACTTGAAGCTTATTTAAGGTTAAAATTTAAAATAGTTCACAGTAATTTGTATTAACATACTTAGGGATCGAGGATTAAGTGATAGCGTTTCTAGTGGATGCTTTTTTGGAAAGTTTTTTTATACTTGAAAAATTTTTGGTTTTAATTCCTAGATTTTGTTGTCTTAGAGACTTATGTTTGCTTGATCAAACTCGTATAAGAGTTAAAATATCATAAATATATTTTTTATTATTGATAAAATAAATTAGAAAAAGTATTTAGGTTGATATAGACTTGACATTTTATTAAATAGTATTTTCAAAATAATTAAATGAGTAGAAGTGATACCATTATATATGAATAAAAATTGAAAAAAGAATAGTTTGAAAAAGAAATGTGGTTCAATAACCATAGAGGTAGCAAAAGAAATCCCCATAAACCATTACTAAGATTGGATACTACGCTTGAATTTTAGACGGAAAAACTAGGTCAAGTTAGAAAATTTATATCTAAAATAAAAATATAAAAATATTTTAGTAATGAATTAAAAGAATTAAAATAAAATATAAATAAAAACCAATTTCAAAAAATTAAACAAAAAATTTATAATTTGTTAACTTGACTATCTAATATTAAAAAATAATTTATTGATTACTCAAAACATCTAAGAGATTTTTTTTATATTTAAAAGTAACTCTGAAACAAGCATACATAGATAGAGATTGAAAGGACTGTCACTAACACTATATACGATCCAAATATGTTAGGTGACAAAGAAGTTCAATGGTAGAATAAAGAGCACATGATTGTTTTTGGAAACAGAAAGAGTAACTATATATTGCTTTGTGTTTCTATATATTCATGTCACATTCATTAGCATTCAAACTAATGTAAATTCCTACACTGGCTTTTGCACTTCCATTGGTTGCAATTCATGCAACATTTAAAACAAAACGCTCAAATATTTAAGACCATGATTATCTGTTCACCTTTTGCATTCCCCATATGAATGAATTATATATGATTATCTGTTCACCTTTAATTAGGGTTTCTTTCTAAAAATTCTTTTAAGTGAGTTTTAACTCAGAATTTTTTTTCTGCTAATTTCAGTTTCTTTCTTTAAATTTAATCTAATTTTCAACAAGATAAAAGACATTAAATAACAAAATCAATAATAAAAAAATAAAATTTAAATTTAAACTGAATTAATAACAAAATCAACTAATTAATTATAGAATCAATTCAAATATTCATATAATCAGGCCTTATCACAGTCCTCTTATAAATGTATTTATCATATAATGCTGGAGAATATAACTTTTTATTTTGAAATTTTTTCTGTGCGGGAGGAATGGAGGGAATTTCATCCACATCTTCATCTGTGAATTTTCCCCCTACTGCTGAAGATCATCCTTTGGTTGACGATTTCTACTTTTATGACGATAAAATATTTCCAATTTCAGATGAAAAATATGCTGAAGAGCTACAACTACAGGAAGCCCTATATTCCTCCACAAGGTCAAGTGCTAGGGTTGAAAACAAAGTTGTTCAAGTGGATGTAGATGATGAGGGTGACCTACCTTTGAGAACGCTCAAGGGGAAACAGAAAGAGACTGGTGAAACTTCCCATGCCTACTGTGGAATTTGCATGGATGCCAAGCCTGGAGAAGAAATGTTCAGGAACCAGAATTGTTCTCACCTTTATTGTGATGATTGCATTGGAAGACATGTTGCAGCAAAGATTCAGGAAAATATATCAATGGTGAAATGTCCTGGTCCAAAATGCAAAGGGGTTATAGAGCCTGAGAATTGTCGTACAGTTATCCCTAAAGAAGTGTTAGATAGATGGGAAAATGCTCTTTGTGAGAATGTGGTGCTTGGATCACAAAAGTTTTACTGCCCTTTTAAGGATTGTTCAGCTATGATGATATGTGATGCAGAGGAAGTTATAACTGTTTCTGAGTGTCCATATTGTAACAGACTGTTTTGTGCACAGTGCAAGGTTTCGTGGCACGCGGGATCTGATTGTAAGGAGTTTCAGAATGGTTTTGAACGAGAAAGGGAAGATCTAATGGTAATGGAACTTGCAAAGACTAAAAGTTGGAAAAGATGTCCAAAATGCAAATTCTATGTAGAAAGAATCGCTGGTTGTACACGTATTTCATGCAGGTTTGTGTTGTACATATTTCAAACCAATCTTTTTTCAAACCAATCTTTTATCTTATGAAAGTAGAACTTGTTTGCAGAGTGTTGTGGAGATATTTGATATTAGTGTGTAAGGATGGATTATATAAGTTATATTATTCATGTGAGTTTTTTTTTTCATTTTTAATATATATTGTTTTACTCTTGAGTTTTTTTCCTTTTTATCAGAAAAAAAGATATAAATTAGCTGGAAAAGGAAATGGTTTGAGTAGGAGAAACCATTGGTAAAGGAGTTATTGGATATTTTGTACCGGTGTAAACCCAATAAAGAATTAGATGATGAGTGGGTATGGAAAGGGAATTATAGCTGCCATTATACAGTGATAGATGCTTATAATAAGCTCAACAGTAAGAATCACCGGGTGTGGAAGAGGCTTTCCATAAGCTGTGGAAAATTAAGAACACTCCCACCTCTGTGTTATGCGGGTGGAGGGTTCTCCATGACAGGTTGCCTACTAGGGATAGGCTAGTTAGATTTGGTGTATCTATTGAAAATCCATGCTGTGTGATATGCAATAATTCTACAGAAAGCGTGTGCCATTTATTCTTTTCCTGTAAAATATCTAGCCAATTATGGACAATGTGTGATAGATAAGTGGTTTGGGATACAATCTGTGTATCATTGTAAGGCTATAGAGCACTTCATGGGATTTTCAACAGCAGGGGCTTACGGGAAAGGATAATGAATGCGAGGCATAGTGTGGGTTATCATGATTTGGTCTATTTGAAAACATAGGAATGATATTATTTTCAAAGATAAGAGTCGTGATGTTTTAAAGATATTTGCTCTAGCATAAATCAAATCTTGGACTGTTATAAAAGCTAAATTTAGAGAAGTCTCATTTAGTTATTCTGATTGGTGTATTGATTCTATAGAAGGTATCAGAATGTCTTTTGCAAAACATTAATATTGATGTCAGCGGATGAGTGCAGGGGAGTATAGCTAATTCATGCCAACTAAGTTATCCTGAGAAGAAGCAACAATTGTGTTATATTGTTAGATACAAATTGCAGGACTATTTTGCTCTTTATGTAGGGACTTGTGAAGGCAAGAACTAGATTCGGTGCAAGAGGACCAGCAACTAGCTTTCTCATAACTTGCTGGGTTACTATGCCCTTAATGCAGATATTTCTTTTCTGTTGTAGTTCTTTTTGGTGTTCATACTTTACGTATGTATTGTAAACTGTTAGCTGCTGATGGTTTGCCTAGGTTACATGGATGTATGGGGGCTTCTGTGATTTTTGTTTTGTGTTCGAGTCAATTTGATTTTTTTGCTATAGTTTTACCTTACTGCACCGGCACTGTGACTTTTTTTTTGGTGTGCTAGGAGCTTTTGTGTAAATAGGTTGAAATAATCTCTTTTACTCACATTTATTTATATATTATATATATATATAAACTATGGCACTCCAAAAACACCTAACTTCCATGTACAAAACCTATTTACTCGACTAAAAACCCTCACAAAACTTATTGTTTTATTTTGAGTGTATTATTATTTCCTGTTTGCATGGATTATAACGATGTTATTTAAAATTAGATGAATTGATGAGATTACCATGTATGAAGTTTTATGTGCTGGCTCACTTGTTTTGCAGATGTGGCAATCAATTTTGCTATGCTTGTGGATTGCCTTGGAATAGTGAGAAACATTATTCATGTCAACCTCAATAAGAATTGCTTGAGGCTAAATTGGAAGAATACCTCAACATTGTCATTTATCGGTGTAAGTTGGGAAACAAAGCTTACTTGGCAATACTTTATTAATCCTTTTGGTGTGTAGTTTCGTGAACTTTGCAATCTATGGTTGAGGACATTTGATGTTTTGGATTGTCGTCATTAATCTTTGAGGATGTTCAAATTTGGATTAGGTTCTCAGTACCGTTAGTACTTAAACCAGTAAATTTTACATGAATGAAGTTAGATTTAGCCATCTAGAACTTATTTAGGATAATTAGTTTTTTTTTTTCGAAAAAACACTCTAGTTTTTGAATCAAACTAAGTAATTTGTGAAATACATTAATTTATGTTAGGCTTTTTGAAAGTACAATGTTTTTTATCAGTAATTTTTGTAAACTTTGTCTGTATTCATAAGCTAAGAATATGTAAGTAATAAATATATTAAAATGAAAAGAATCAACACAGATAAAAATAATAAAAATACTTGAAAAATAAATTAAAGTAAATGTTTTATTAATTTTAGGTGGTTAGTTTTGGAAAATTATACATTCAAGACAAATTTATCAATCTTAACAAATAAATATGTCATTAATAAAAAATAATTGATATTATCACTGATGAATTAGTCAATTGAATGTACAAAAATTAGAGAAAATGATATTGCTAAAAATATATGAAAAGTAGAAAAAAAAAATACTATTTATTAACTTTTAGTTAGATTCAATTTTCCATGATTCACAATTTTACTACATGTAATCTTACATTTATTTTATAATTAAAATCTTAATTTTAACTATTTAAATAAAAATTATAAATTATTTAAAAAAATTGTTATAAGCACTTAAATGAACATAAGATAAATCTAATTATTAGGAGGCGTGTTAAATTTTGAGAAAATAGGTGGGCAGATGGCCAAATACTAAAAGACAAATTTTTAAGATTGTATGCTATCTCTCGTGATAAAGAAAGCATGGTGGGGGACCTTGCGAATAAGGGGAAAATCAGGAGTGGAGGATGCCAAGTCTCGGTTGGCGAAGGGATAGGTTGGTGTGGGTAGGTGATGATCAACTCGAGTATACGGTTAAAGTCTGGTTATAGTGTTTTGAATAAGAAGGATCTAATGCATACATAAGAAGTATTTCAACTACCATCAGCGTTAGTGCATGCCTAGAGGGTGTTGTTGGATAGGTTACTGTTGGAAAAATCTGGGGGGGAAAACTGGGGAGACAAACAAGAATGAGACATGAGCCAACATATATAAGGGAATGACACCACCTTGAACCCAAAACCTTAAGGCATTAGGTTTGTGGGTCTTCTTTCTTATATGTTACTCAACTTTCTCATTCCTACCCAATGTGGAACTTAGACTCACACTTGAATACCTAACAATCTCCCCCTCAAGTGAGAGTTTCTCCTCCACATTGATACACTCTCCCTCAAGAGAAAGCAACCGACCTCTTACTTGTACCGTTGTTCACACATTTATACAGTACATGCTTGCCTGAAATCTCCATCAGAAAGACTTTCGATACAGGGTCAAACTGAGCTCATTCGTCCGGTGACAAAGACGAACCATCAGCTCTGATACCACTTGTTGGGAGAATATGAGGGGGTAAACACCGAGTAGACAAAAGAATGATACATGAGCCAACATATAAGGGAATGACACCACCTTCAACCCAAAACCTTAAGGCATTACGCCGCCGTACACACACTTACACGGGACATGCTTGCCTGAAATCTCGATCAGGAAGCCTTTCGATACAGGGTCAAACTGTACTCGTCCAAACTGAGGGGGAAACACCGGGGAGATCTCACAAGAATGAGAACAAGAGCCCAACCCATATAAGGGAATGACACCACCTTCAACCCAAAACCTTAAGGCTTAGGTTTGTGAGTCTTCTTTCTTATATGTTGCTCAAGTTTCTCATTCCTACCCAATGTGGAACTTAGACTCACACTTGAATACGTAACAGTTACCAACAAGGCCTAACTTAGTCAGACAGGGAATGCAAGGAGTGAATATGGAGTGTCCATTGTTTCTAGAATAAGTAAAAACCTCCCAACACCTTTTCATTAGATGTAAGGTAGCACAAAAAGTCTGAAATCTCTGTGAGAGGTAGGTAGGGATCATGTCAGTCAAACTCGACAACATCATTCTTCATTTTATGTGTTTCTACTTTCCGTGTCTAAGGCAGAGTGGTAATAGGGTGTGGAAAGGGATGTGGATAGTTATAGTTTCATAGATTTAGGACCAAAGAAATAAGTGTTTAAAGGTGGGGTTGTGGACAATGCAGAAATATTTACTTTTAGCACAATTAAAGGACTAGCTATGACTGAAGCATAAGAAGTCGAGAACTTCATTCTCTTATTCGGATTGACATTTTTCTCTAGTGAATTGTCTTCAATCATTGGTTTTGTCTTAATTGACTGGTGAAAGTCTTTTACAGGGATCTCTAGTGCTAGTGGGAATATAGTGTGAGCAGCAAAGGATCGTGTACATGCATGTGCTTTGTATGAGATTATTCTACATCACCGATCTAGTGCTTGCTTATTCTACTACTATTATAATTAGGTAATCCACATTGTATTGTATTATTTGATGGTACCAATATATTCTCATATAAAGTTTAGTGTTACATAATATGTATACCTAAGAATGGTATATAACATAAATATAACTTGAACCCATGATTTGGATTATATATGGTATATAACTTGAACCCATGATTTGGATTATATATGGATTGAAACGTCCCTCAAATATTTCCTTTAATTTAATTTATTTTTGACTGTTAAAAAAATTATATTTATAAAAACATAAGTTTCACTTTTGTTTTCAAGTAACTTGACACAGCACAAAAAGAAAAGTTCACCGTGTTAAATTGTGATTCTGTTATCATCAATTAATGCATTATAATAGATGTATAAATATTTTTTTAAAAAGATTTAAAGAAACGAATCTTCACTAATATTACTTAATGAATATTTCTCTAGTTAAAATCTTGAGAGATATGTTCCATTTCTTTTGAATTTAATTGTTAAAATTTAAAATTTAAATCATAGTTTGTATTTTTCAAGAATACAATTTTTCTTTGTTTTACCATTCAAACTAAGACTCAATTGATTTAAATTTCGCAGAAAAAATATATTATTTAATTTTGAATTCTTTTTAATTTTAAAAAATTAACTTAATAAAAAAAATAAGTTGTTTTAATTTGAGTCATCAATTTTAAAAAAATGAAACTATTTCTCAAAATATCAATAATTAATATTTATCATTATGTAATATATTTTATCATTATATAATTTGTATATCATCCATGAATAAAATGATGATTTTACATTAATTTGATTTTTTTTCAAATAGCATTATAATTGTCCATTGGCATTTAATATTTTTTGTATATATTAATTTTAGAAATCATTCATAATTATTTGTTTTTATATATGGAAATCTAGACCGACCGAAATAAGTAGTGAGATTTGAATTTTTTTTATTTTATTTTTCAGAGAAGGTCCAAATTAATCATTTCTAATCTTTTTAATCATTTATTTTTTCTATAAAAGTAAATATTTAATGTGACTACAAACATTATATACAAATATTTTTTATATATAATTTAAGATAGGAATGATAAAAAGATTCATAATGATTGTTTATTGAAAAATAATATAATCATTGGAGTATCCTTATTTACAAAATTTAAGTTACAGCGATTTTTTATTTTTATTTAAGAGTTAAAAGTTACAAAAAGTTATTAAAATCAGCATTTACAGTGGAAGAATTATTTTGGAATTTGACGTGTATGTTTATGTTTTTTACTTAAATTTATACAACTAAGGCTATTTTTTATAATTTTATTTTATTTAAATTTATTTTTTAAAAATATTAATTTTATTTGTGTTAATGTTTTATGATACAATTTTATTTGATTTGCATTTTAAGACTAAATTTTTATTTAAATTTACATTTAAAAAAATAATTTTAAATTAATTTATATATACATGTGAATGATTCTCTATTATATATTTGATTAGATATTATCTCATGTTATCATAAAAGAATAAATTTGTTTCAATTTTAGATTTATTTTCTTTTATTTTTCAAATATAAATTGGTCAAATCCTATTTTTTTGGAGAATAATATAAATTTTATATATTCAAATAAAAAAAAATAGGTATGTATGTAATAATTGTTTCCCCCATGTGACCTTTTCTTACATTACATATAATTATTTATTCTATTTAAATTTTAAAATATTAGTTTAATACAATGAAAAAGATAGTGCTGCAAGATTAGGACATTATAAAAGGGAACTCCCGTCCAGAACATGCGATTCATGTTTTGGAGGTTCTTCATTCTGAGTTTGTTTTGAAGGTTTTTCATTTTGAGTTTTGTTTTTCTTCTCTACTAAAATAATATCAAGTCTTGAAAGATATGCTCCATGTCAACTTATATATCACTTGTAGTGACACATATTTTTTATAAAAATTACAATATAAAAATCTATAACACTTGTAATTTTATTTAATAATCTTGAACAATGAATTTCTCCAAAACTTTTATTTAAGAAAATTAACTAAAATATTTTGTAAGTATTTGAAAAAGAAAAAACTATAATGTTTAGGATTTATCATCTTTAACTTCATGGTGTGAAATATTGCAACTCCTTTTATCATCAATTAATACATTATAATAGAAGATGTATAAATATATATTTTTTTTAAAAAAATCTAAAGAAACGAATCTTCATTAATATGATTCAATGAATATTTCTAGATAAAATCATATCAAGTCTTATATATATATATACACGAATGATTCTCTATTATATATTTGATTAGATATTATCCCATCTTATCATAAATTCTCTATTACATTTATTTTTTTATTTTTCAAATATAAATTGGTTAAATCCTATTTTTTGGGAGAATAAATATATATTTTATGTATTCAAATAGAAAAGAATAGGTATGTATGTAATAATTATTTTCACATGTGACCTCTTCTTATATTTTATATAATTATTTATTATATTTTAATTTTAAAATATTAATTTAGAAAAATAATGTTTTAATATGATAATCTATTTTTAAAGTTATTATAGTTATTATAAAAATAAAAAATTTTATTTATAAAAAAATGGAAAAAATGAAGAATAAAATAACGATGAAATGATTGTAAAAATTAACTGGACATGAAAGTATCACAGCCCATTAGTTTAATACGATGAAAAAGATAATGTTGCACCATTAGGACATTATAAGAGGGAATTCCCGCCCAAAACATTGTGTGATTCATGTTTTGGAGGTTCTTCATTTCTCTCTGAGTTTTGTTGTTCTTCTCTTCTCTGCTGTATTCTAATGGCTCCTTCTTCTAGGGCAAACAATGGAAGAACACCAAACCCAAGAAGGGGAAAGATTGAAATCAAAGAAACTGAGGAGAGAAAAAGGCTATGCGTTACCTTTTCCAAACGAAAGTTAGGGCTTTTCAACAAACTCACAGAACTTTCTATTCTATGCAAAGCAGAAACCGCTTTGATCATCACCTCTCAAAGTGGCAAGGTCTATTCCTGTGGCTACCCCAACGCCGACACTGTCCTCCGCCGCTACGTCACCGGAGGGCCTTCTCAACATTGCGGCGGTCAAAGCGAGAAGGAGCAGGAGAAGTTTCTCGAGAAGCATATGCTGGAATATGAAAGTGTGAAGGATAAGTTGAAAGAAATGCAGAAACAGTTGAAAGAGATGAAAATGGCAGAAAAGAATAGCCCTTGTTTTCCTCCATGGTGGAATCTCTCCACTGAGAATATGGGTTTGGAGGATCTTGAACAGTTCAAGAACTCTTTGGAAAGTTTGAAGCTTAACCTCATCGCAACGTTGCAAGAGAAGACGCCACAGAACCTACATTCAGATCCACCAATGCCATATAATATGGTTCCGCCGCCACAGCCGCCAAACGTGTCGACCATGACTCCACTCTTCGAAGAAAATCAGGTTGAAAATTATGGGATCAGTGGTTTTGTTTCAAGTGAGACATTTCCTATAAGTGGTTTTCCATACCTGTAAGTATGGAAAATAACTCTCCAGAACGATATATAATTTCAGATTGTTTAAGTATGAAAGAAAATAAAGATATTATTTTTGTATAGATTTCATTAATATGGGTTGTTTGAAATTGAAAAGAATAGTGTTTATACTCTAACATTTTTTTTTCTTTAATTTTCAAGGACCCATATGAAATCTAAACTAAAATAATATTTTTACTTATTAACAATACTAAAAACTTATATGAAAACTTATGAGTTGTTTTTAATATTTGTTCTTGTAGTATATATTGCATTTTTTTTATGTTCCGGACAAGTGATATATTATCCTGTTTTCATTTGCGATCAACTTGTTTCTTACGTGATTATGAATTTTCTTATGATCATAAATTCTTTTAGATTTGTTATCATGCATCTGGTTTACAAAGTGGTTTTTTGGAATTATGTATAAAGTGGTTTCTTGTACAACATTGACTGAGATAATGGGATAAACAAGGGATTCAAAAGGAAAACTGAGAATGGGAACTGATTTTAAACTGCACGAGAATCCCTTCCGTCTCAACCATGCATAATTTTCACTGTCAAATTTTGCTGAATGATAATTTTATGAAAGATTAAAAATCAAGACTAATAAATAAAAGTTTACACGAATTGATAAATAATATTGGATTTGCATTTAAAAACATGGATACTAATTTGTTACAATGCATTAAATTTATGGATAGGATACTAATTTATTAGCGCCAATTTTTTAAAACTAAATTTAAGTAATATGGATTAAGTGAATGCTAATTTATGGTGAAAATAATTTTTAATTAACTTAATTTAGTTTGGGGGAAAACACAAATGCATTTTTATTTTAAAAATTATTCAATTGAACATTAAACAATAAAATTTATTTTTAATGTTAATTTAATTTATATTTGTGTAACCTACACTAATAATAATAATTTTAAAAAAGAATGTTTTTCATGTCGCACTTTAATTTTTATATTCAACCAAAACAAAATTTACAAACAAAATTATAGACAAAAAAAATGATGAATTGAATAAAAAAAAAATGAATGTGAGAAGATGAATGATGATAAAAGAGATGAGTGTGGATGAAAAAAATTGAGCGTGAATACTAGTATGTTAAAAAATCAAAAAATTTGTATTTTGATTGCTTAAATATAAGCTTTTGTATTAAGAATAATCCAAAATTCATATGTTATCTCACGAAAATACATAGATCTGGAATATACAAATAAAATTAATATTATCTTATTTCATATTAACTTAAATAAATAATTAATTAACATATAAATATATTCATATGAGTTTAAGAATGATAATTTCAAATTGTTTAAGAATGAAAGTAAATAAAGATATTATTTTTTTATAGATTGTTTGAAATTGAAAAGAATAGTGTTTATATTTTATAAACATTTTTTTTCTTTAATTTAAACGACTCATATGAAATTTAAATTAAAATAATATTTTTATCTATGACTTATATGAGTTGTTTTTAATATTTGTTCTTGTAGTTTTTTTTGTGTTCTGAACAATTGGTGTTATCTTGTTTTGATTTGTGATCATCTTGTTTCATACGTGACCGTGAATTTTATTATAGTAGTTATCTTATAAAAACTCGTATGTTTTATTTATTTCAAAAAAGTTAGAAACGAAGATGTATGGAATAGAGATATTTGAACCACCAAAATAAAGAACTGTTACAAATAAGGAAGAAACTAATAGATTTAAATAAGAAGCAACGTAAAATAAACCAAATTTGATACTGGAATATTCAGTTTGATAATCCGTTATTAGTTATTCTTCGGCTTCCGGTAAATCAACAGGTAATCTTTCTCATTCTGCTAAAGAAGAGATTAGAAAAACAAGGAAATCCATAGGTTGACGCCACAAATTCCATCCCAAAAAACCATATTTTGATTGTGCATCAACTATATCAATTGTACTTAAACTGTTAGATTTTAGATTTCCTATCACGCATATGATTTACAAATTCTTCCATACCTAGCTACGACGATATTGAATTTTAAACATAGTTCAAAATAGAAAAAAATTAATTATTAAAATGGACAAATTCTATCAATATAATAAGATTTATATATGAAAAAATTATTTTAGCTGCACACGGTTTCTATGTATGAAAAAAAAAATTGTGGGAGACAGACATTATTTATTTATTAATTTGAAAATCGATACTAGTAAGCACCATTTTATCTAATTGATTAAATAAAATAGTGTTCATGGAGCTGAATTTGAAAATTGAGAGTAGCAAGCACCATTTTATCTAATCGATTAAATAAAATGGTGTTTATGGGAATTGAGTTCATGGTTGTGTGAGTCATTCTAAAAATGCAAATATTTATTTACAGATCAATCTATATTTATTTTCTTTTTTTTTACAATATAATAAATGCAAATATTTATTCACAGACCAATCTATATTTATTCTGAGTATCTACAATTTTAAAAAACAATTGATGTTTAAAAATATAAATATTATCTATATATTTATTCACACATCAATCTATATTTCTTCTTACCACCAATATTTATTCTGAGTATCTACATATTTTAAAGGAACTATCTTTCTTGACATTTAGGGTTTAGGATTTAGGATTTAGAAATCTAAATATTTATCTATATATTTATTCACACATCAATCTATATTTCTTCTTACCACCAATATTTTATCTATATATTTTAAAAGAGCTATCTTTGTTGACATTTATTATGATATACATCAATTTAAATGCACTAAAGCACACGAAAAAAAATAAGAGGAAGAGGATGTGTTTTTGACTCACATACCACTGAAATTAGCTTTCTAGGAGACAATTTCAATAACATTGAACTTGACTTACACAAACATGATTTCACTTAAGTGAATCATGTTTATTTATCTGGATTCCTAACACAGAAATTGTGCACGCCTCACGATTGTTTTAATGTCCAAGTGAAATTGTATTTTGGTAATTAAATTTTTTGATCCATTTTAAGAAATACTGAAAGAAATTATTCCACTGTGAAAAAAAAAAACAGATTAAAAGTCTCTGCAAATAAATAAAAGTTGACACTAATTAATCAATTATTGAAATTTGCGTGCATCATCTTGCAACAATGCTTTAAACCCGTCAATACTAATTTGTTAACGTCAATTTTTGAAAACTAAACTTGAGTAGTATAGGTTAAGTGAATGCAAATTCATCATGAAAATAAAATTTTAATTAAAATAATTTAGTGTCGTGCAACTTGACACTAATCATTTATATGAAAATTGAGAAAGCAAAATCGTGTATTTTAATTATTTAAGTATAAGATTTTGTATTAATAAAAATAAAAAATTCATATATTATCTAAAGAAAATACATAGATTCATAATATATAAATAAAATTAATATTAATTTAGTTTATATTAATTTAAATAAATAATAAATATATATTATATTATTGTCGGTCTAATCAACGTTAACTTAAATTAATAATAAAGTAAATAAAATTAAGATAAACTTAAAAAATATAAATAATAAAAATAAATAGAATTGTTGTCAAATAGGTCTACGGCAACTTTATTTTTTTATTTATTTTGATGACATTAATATTAATATTTTAATTAAAAAAAAGCTGAAAATAGTAAGTGTTAACTTAGAAACCACTTTATTAATATTTAATATTAAAGACTCTATTCGTGTCAATTAAATTTGGGTTAACCCAATACTAATATAAATATTTATTTATTACTAGTGTCAATTAAATCAGTGTTAACCTAATACTAATATAAATATTTATTTATTAAGATTTATTAAGAATGTTAAAAATAGTTAACCTTAGTTTAGAGTTGACTAATCAACTATATCAATATTTAACATTAAACAAACGTTAGCTAAATCATTTAAAATAATTTTACAACTTAAAAAAGAAATAGCATTTTAGGTTACGTTAGAGTCAATTGAATTGATTCTAATAATGTCACAAGTTAGTTCATATTATTATTTGGAAAACTAATTCATGTTTTCTTGTAGTGTTACTTTATATAGATGCAAGCTTTTATTTTTATTTTTCTAGATTCATGTTAACTTTTGTTATAACAATCTTATTTTTGAGATTTCAAAAACTTTAAAAGAAAATTTCAAATATTTTATTGAGGTTAAAATCTTATTTTACCATATACTTAGTATCTGTTTCCTATAAAAAATTATTTTAAAAATTGATCAATACTTTATATTTGATCATTTTAAGACAAATACATGTATACTAATCAATGTAGCCTCATCCTCAAAATGTGACTATAATCAACACATTATACTTCTCAACAAGGAGAACTTCAGTTGAAAACAATAGTCATCACTACATACACTAAAAATAATATTTCAAAAATTATAAGTCTAAAAAAACTACTTAAGAGTTGAGAAAAGGAATATAACTTATTTAGAAGACTTAAAAACAAGTTTAAACTTTAAAAAAATCATATCCATCAATTAAATTCATGTAATAAAAATTTTAAGTATTATAAGAATTATCACACTATCAATATCACTAATATAGTCTAACTCCAAAATCTAAAAAATATATTTTACAAAATCAAATGATTAAAAATAAAAAAAATTAAAGGAAAATATATATATTTTATTCTTAAAACGTTTATGAATATTATATTTTATTATTATCTTCTATTCCCGTCATATATGTTAAAGTTATCAAATTACCAACTATTATAAACGATATTAATCTTTACGTGAATGAAAAAAATTCCCTAAAACAATTAAAAGGTCATCATGACAATCGGTTCTATCAAAAAGAAATTCACCAGCAATTTGATGTGCAATTTATTCACTTATGTATTATTTTCTTAGATGTAGTTCTCCCGTTCCCTATAATTAGTTTTTATAACTATTACTTTGATAATTAATAACGATTAAAAACTAAAAATAAGATTATTAATAACTTTTATCATAATTTTTAATGTTTATTTTCTATAGGTATAATTTTTAATAAATAAGAAAACTTGGTAACTAAGATTTTAAAAAATGTTATAAAAATTATCAAATATCTGTTAATTTACATTGTAATTTGTTGTCAAATGGCATTTTAATTTACATTATTAGTTAATTTAATACTCTAAATTTTAACCAACATTACAGTTATTTATTGGTCGCCACTCTTAAGAGAATGAATAACAAAATTATTAAGAAATGCTAATTAAGTAATTTTTTTATCTCTTGTTATTTATCATTTAAGATAATACACCATAAATGTGGTGATTAGTTAAATAAGAAAAAATAACTTAATTAATATATGGAGGTTGGAATATCAATTAATAAGAATACCTGTAAAAATAGTTAACACACTTTAAATATTCTCTATTGAAAAAGAAAATAATATATATCCATGATATTTACCTACAACATTTTTCACTGATTTAGTTGTTGGTAATTATCGGTAGAAATAAAAATTAATTAATAATATTTTCTTATTATTAAGAAATTTTTAGTACAAAAATATTAGTTGTGGATTTTAACAATGGGTAATACTAAATTTTGTTGTAGTGAAATAATGAGATAAAAAAATACTGAATTTATTTATTATTAAAAATAGATAGAATTGTTAGAGTGAGCTGTGAATTATGCATCATCCATGCTCGTCTCATTTGAACTAAGTCAAAGTTTCTAAATTTTTATAAAGGGTCTAATTTTATTGCGTTCATAATCCATTCATCTAACTCAATTTACCTTTTACAATCTTCCTCTTCAGACAACACTTCTATTCCCATGTAATAGGTATGTTCTCGCTTAAGTGCGAATACTTTGACACTGATAAATTTGTTCTATATTCACTATACATCTAAATAAATTATTTTATAATATAGTATTTTATTAAAGAAAACAGTAGTAGGATAATTTCTTTTAATAGTCATGTCAAAAGATTTTTTCCTTCTTACTTCTGTCCCGTTTGAACCAAAAAATTATTATTAAATTTAGTGACAAAAAAGAATTATCATCTTGTTATCGTATCTAAGAGTCACATATGTAATAAATAAATTTTATTTCGCATCTTGAAAATTTGAAAGCACTTACTATTTTCTAAAAATGGTAAAGATAAATTATTATATTTTTATTTTTAATTCATACTGAAAAATGCTCATTTATAAATACATAAAATAGTTATTGTCCATTTTCAAACGAATGTAAGAAAATCAAATTAAGGAGCACGTGTCCTTAATATTTCAACCACCTAAGTAAATTTGCCTCCGTAATTACTTTGTCGTGTCGTAAGAAATATCAAATGGTTTTTAACTTCATCAAAAAAATCGAAGAAACCACAAATGCAAACAAAATAAAAATTAATTTATTTTAAAAGTATTCATTACACTAATATTAAGCAATTAGTAAAGATGTTTTTTACGCAATTAATTAATAAAACGTTAATTAGCCAAACGATAGTACCTTTTCTTTACATAACAAAAAACAGCATACCTAATAATCATAAATTGGTGTTAGTCTTGAAATAATAATTAATATTTTTAACACTCATGCCCTCTGCTTAGTGGGGTATTAATTGTTTTTTTACCTGAGACAGTGATAAAAGTGATTGAATATGCAGGTATGGCTCTCACACCTAACTAATATTTTACTGTACTACATTTTGAATGATGCAAAAGCTAGGTTTATATATGAATATTTGTCTCACTCATTTAAGAAACAACTCATCCTTCTTTCACCGATAACTTTGCCATCATGACTCTTAAAACGTGTGGTTGATTGGCACAAGTTAGTAAAAGATTAGAAGGCAATAATTGATGCTACCATTAAACAACATAAAGAATAAGAGGTTGAAAACCTTCTTCATTAAACATAAATCGTTTACATATTTAATAGGGGTGCTAAGAGATAAGTGTAGATTTTAAAAAAAAAATATAGCACTAGTTTTAAAATAATGAATGTTGTTTTAATAGGGGTACAAGACCAATCCCTAATCAAGTTTTGATGGTTTTAGCCTTATTTAATTTAAGCTTAGCAAAAAGCTTCAAATTAAACTTCACATCATAATTACAAGATTCCTAATAATTACATGCACTGCAATATTTGCAAACCCCACATGTTTTTATCTGATTTAATACCCAATATTGTATTTTTACCATCTTTCTCTTTCTGATTTCTCTATTTTGGCTATTGCTTTTTACCTCATCTTCATGCTTTCCTCTTAAATTTAAAAGCTTTTTCCTTCATGGTGATATATTTTGGCTTTGAGTTGTCCCAACTAATGAATCCATTCCCCAAAGAGTGATATAAAATCAAAATTCTCTTTTTTTTCACTGTAGAGGCAAAGAGAGTTGAACTCGGGTCACTTTCTCGTGTGCATGCATGATAACATATTTTGGCTTTTTCCCCTTGATTAACCTTTTTTACTGCAAATAGGGTAATAAAAAATCCAAATTCTCCTTTCACTGTTTGGACAAAGAGAGTTGAATTTGGATCTTCTTCTGTCCAAGTGTTTCAAATTGAAAGGGAGATCCAAAAGAAAAAGAAAAAGAAAAAGAAGCTTGTTCAATTTCAGGTCCCCACCACATGATCACTTTAGTGTGGATCAACAAAGATTAGACACCAAAGAAAAACCAACACTTTGCCAAGAAGCTGTCACCCTCACCCCGATTCAATGAAGAAGATGTTTGTGTTAAGTCATTTTTTCTAGAAAAAGTTTTGTGCCCATTGTTTTGGAAACACAACACCACATTTTTTGATGGTGCACCATGCTTATAAACCATGATTGTGAAAAATAAAAAAGGCATAATACTAGAGTTACTAGACTCAAATTAATATTTAGGAGCATATAATATGCATAATGCATGATAGGGACTACGAGTCTAATGTTTTTGAAATTTTAATACATGGCAGAAGGTCCACTCTTAGAGGTTTCACTTCCTAGATCATTATGACATTTGCTGAGAGACCCCAATAGGTCAATATGCATGCCAAGCTTCAACTTTTTTCTGGGATCCACCGGAAAATTTTAAGTATTTTGAAACCTATTTTATGATTTATTTTTATAAATTAAATAACTAATTAAATGTGTTATTTAAAAATCGATAATGATTGAAAACATTTGATGGCAATGCTAAACTAACTGATAGTTTCTTTCTAATTAATCTATTTTCTTATACTGTAGTTTAATTATTTTTTTACCTTTTTAATCTACGATAAATTCTTGTCATATACCTGTTTCTGAACAAATTTTTCATAAACTTTTTGTAAAAGAGAAAATATACAAAAATATTAATTGTTTTATATTTTAGGAATTGTTGTTTAAAATATATAATACCACGTGTTGTTACGAATACATTTCATGAATTAAATGTAAAATAAATTATAATTATTAGTTTCATATATTTGTATTTTAAGAGTTATCGTTTATTTTATAAATAGCGTTGTTGTTTTATAATAAAAAAATTAAAAATATTGTTTTTGAATTATTTTTAGTTAAAGATACAATATTATTTTTTTAATTACAATCTAAAATTGAGTTGATAAATAAAAAAAAATTAACCCTACCCAACTAAATTTAATATGATTGAATGAAAATTAAACCATATCCAACCTAAAACCTAATTCCAAAAGTGCTACATCAGTAATATTTACAGTGTTAAATTTAAAAGTGTAAGTCTTTATTGTACATGTTCACCTTCTTCTAGATTTGAAAGAAGCATTGATTGTCATCAATGGCATCAATCACCACATGGACTTCTTCCATTTTTGTTCCATGTGATCGAACTGGGTAGTTATTTCCATCTTAGAACCTGTAGTACCATGTTGCTCACACCATTTTAAAAATCTTAGGACGTTAACTCAATATAATAATATAATAATTTCTGGATATTAGATGTATTTTTTTAATCATATTAATTGTGTAAAGTAATTTAATTAATATCTGTAAAAAAATACTAATAATTTTTTATGAAATGTTTATACTTAACCAAAATTTAAAAAACTGATTAACAACTTATCATATATACTCAATTCAGATTCTCTGTTGTGCTTTTACTCCTGTACTTCTACTACACTTTCAAAACACACTAATTTTAATATATTTAAAAAACTTTTAATATATTTAAAATGTAATTTAAAGACCTTAAACAAAAAAATCCAAATTCCATATTACCAATCCAAGAACTCCTGCAACCATTGTCTTTCGTGATCGTACTGTCGGTTAATCCCTCGTCATCAATGACGTTTTGCCCCTTTGATCTCAACAAGGTAAGAGTTTTTCAAAAGATAAGGGACAAGGGAGAATATAATTAACAGATAATAAACGTATTTGTTAATCTCATTTTGTTTTTTCATTATGTCGCAATCATATATAAGCTTTTTTCTTTCTAAAAAACAATTTTTTCCTTTTGTTTTCCACGTTTTCAATTTGCATCCACATATTGCGCATGGATGGGCCTGCAACAATGGTCGCAAGATTTCAACATGTATTCCTTTTCAAACTGTCGTATCTGTCAGTTATCATCACCCCTGTAAACTGATTAATGTACTATCATCATGTCACTAACTAATTAACTAAAGTGTCTGTCGTACAAAAAAAAAACTAATTACATAATTAATGATCATTTTAATTGTTTTTTATTTGTAAAGTTAGTTAAAAAAAAGCTTGTATTGTATGTATAATGTTAAAAAAAAAAAAAAAGTGGTAAAAGAAATAGACACCCCAGTACTTCCATGAGGCATTCGAATTGACACTTGCAGAAACTGCAAAAGCTTATACAAGAAGCCTTATCCACTTGTGTGAATCCACAGGCTCAAATATTGTCAGTGGTAAATATGTGGATTTTTTTTAATATCATTCTTGTTTTTTATTTTTTTTTTTTTTGGTTTTTAATTAATTTTTATTTTTATTTTAGTTTTGTAATTAGTATGTCATTCTTATTAAGTAACATATCAACAGTTGAACAAAACTAAAACATGTATTTACTTTAGTTTAGTTTCTAATAAAAAATCATTCATTTTGATTTTCACAATTTTTCATTTATATTTTGGTCTTTATTATTTCTTAATGTTTATTAAATAATAAATTATTCTATATTAGTAATTAAATAGAATTTCTAATTTAAAAAAAAAACTAAGTTGTTTAAAATAAAAAGATAATCAATAATGTAAATAGTATTGTTTTTTTTAGTTAAATTCCACATGCTTTTTAAAAAAACAAATCTTCTAAAATTTTTTATAGATATGGATCTTATATTCTTTTAGTAAAAAAAATAAGTAATACAAAATCTAAGTGGAGATAAATTATATTTTTTTATCTAAAGTTGATTAATTATTTTTCTCAAACAAATATTTTTCAAAGGAGTAATTATATTTTGACAATCACACCTGGGACACACTCACTTTATAACCGTATGTGACTATTATTGATGTGACCAACATAAATGACGTGTAAAAAACATTTCAGCATGACAATGAAAATCATTTGTAGGGTTTACATATTTGGGATTTTATCTAGAAAGCTACCCAACATATTTCATAAAGAGTTGAGAAACAGTGAGTTTGAATTTCAAATCTCTTTAATCTCGCCACTATTGTCGCCGCTGCCGCCGCCACCACTACTCCCATCACCACCGCCACCGCCACCACCGTTCCCACTGCCGCTACCGCTCCCACCGCCGTTGCCACTGTCGCCATCGCATTGAGCCTACTGTCACCGTAGTTATTGTCGTGACTTTAATTATTACTATCTCTAAATTATTAAATTAAAAGAATTATTATCAAATTTTGCACAAACCGCACCGTCGATTTTCGACTACCGTCACTCGCCACCTTTAATGGTCTCCCACCGTCGCTCGCCACTACAACCACTGTCACACCAAATCTCCCTTATGCAAATGGGTGCACTGAACTCCTATGATGTTTCAAATTTTAAATTTAGATACTTAAAATTCAATCACACAAAAATGGGTGCACTAGACTCCTACGACGTTTCAAATTTTAAATTTAGATACTTAAAATCTAATTATGCCATTTCATAACAAAATATCTTAAATGTCCTTAAAAAAAGTTTTATTTTACCCTTAACCACATATACAATTATACCACATCAACAACACATATACAATTATACCACATCAACAGTTAAGATTTAATTGTATGCCAGGTATGGTTTTCCATACAAAGTTTTCCTTTTCAAAATAATAATATAGTAGTTATCTTACTGGGTTACTAATATAGTTACTGAACGGATTAAAATATGTCAATAAATAATAAAGATCAAAATAAAAGTAAAAATTTTGTGAGGTCAAAATAAGAAAAAACTTTATTAAAGACAAAATCAAAATACATAGATGTATTGGAGTAAAAAAAAACAAGGTGTTAATTTTATTCAGCCATTAATGCATCACTAAGCACATAGATTATCACTTAATGGATGTCAATCCATGACAAGGACCAAAACAAAAATAATATATTTTTTCTTAAAAACTAAACAATTTTCTTTTTTTATCGACAACCCAAATAGGAAAACAATTTCATTGAGAACCAAATACATATTCGCAAATATAACAAAATGTTATTTAACCTAATATTTTATATATAAATATAAATACCCTTTTCATTTTAACGTTTGTTGAAAATAATGCAGTTAACAATGTCTTCCATAATTAATAATAAAGATAAACATTTATTGCAGGGGCAATTATGGCAATTATCATTAAAAGACTATTTTTCTTCAACCACATTATTAGCGTAGAATAACCATTGACTTAATCTGACTGGTCATTTTTAATAAAAAAAAATCATGAAACTGAGGTAAAATAATCTTATTTAAAATAATCAAATCCAAAATTAATGAACCCACACTATTTGTTTATATCAGAAAAAGGAAGTGACGTTGGAAGAGAAACATAAAATAGACTTGGTAGAAAAGGGAATGCATGCAAAGGGTGGACCTTGTGTTTAGGTGAGAGCTGATTTTGAACATCAATTTTACCTTGGTGTGATGGGGTAGAGGGTACCTGACTGCGTATAAATGGGTCCTTTGGACTTGGTGGGAAGGGTGGGTCTTAGTTTAGTCCTCTGCTAGGGTAGGTTAACGTAATTGAAGGACCCAGTTTCTGGGCCACACTGGTTTATTGGAGCATTAATTGGCAAAGCTGGTTGGACCAAAACAATAAGTAGAACAAGCAATTTTTACACAACTATAATAATTATTTTGTTATATTTAATAATGTCTGAAATAGGATTAAAAATCCATCTTTTGTTGATGACAAATTAAAAAGTCTTTTCTTTATAGAAAATAAGTTTTAAAATTTGAATGTTGGAAATAGAAAAACATTATTAAAGTGTGTGAAAAACACTGATACAGGAGATGTTTCATTAAAAAAAGTTTACCTAAAATGCATGGGTAAACGTAATCTGAACAGCTGTTTTCTACTTTGTGTGTGAAATAAGAGAAAACATTGTAAGGACAGTGATGAAGATAGCTACAAAAGTTGGAATTTCAATTTGAATTTGAAGTCCACATGGCAGAACACTCCACCCACTGTTCTTCCACCATTGTTGTTAACTCAACAATAGTACCATGCTACTGCTACCCTACACTACAATACAAATAATTAAAATACTAATCTTCTTCTTCCGCAACACACTACACATGAACACTTTTTTCCCTTTAAATTTTCCTCATTCACTTCACTTCACTTCATTCACATAACTCTTCAATGGCTGCGTTTTCCACCTTCTTAGTTTTCCTATTTCTCGTAGGAACACTAACACCGCTTGCTTTTTCTACCCACCAAGAAAAGAAGAAAACTTTCATAGTTCAAGTGCATCACCAAACAAAGCCTTCCATTTTCCCAACCCACAGACACTGGTATGAGTCCTCACTCGCTTCCGTTTCCGACGGGGCTTCCGTTATACACACATACGACACCGTTTTCCATGGCTTCTCTGCCAAGCTCTCACAGTCGGAGGCACAGAAGCTGCAAGCGCTCAGCCACGTCATCGCTCTCATACCCGAACAGGTTCGGCAGCTTCACACGACTCGCTCCCCTCAGTTTCTCGGTCTCACCACCGCCGACCGCACCGGGTTGCTCCACGAGACCGATTTCGGCTCGGATCTCGTCATAGGCGTAATCGACACCGGAATCTGGCCGGAGCGCCAGAGCTTCAACGGTCGCGACCTGGGCCCCGTTCCCGCCAAGTGGAAGGGCCAGTGCGTGGCCGGGAAGAACTTTCCGGCCACCTCATGTAACCGGAAGCTCATCGGAGCGAGGTACTTCTCCGGGGGTTACGAGGCCACCAACGGGAAGATGAACGAGACCACGGAGTTCCGCTCGGCGAGAGACTCCGACGGGCACGGCACGCACACGGCGTCCATCGCCGCTGGAAGGTACGTGTCGTCGGCGTCAACGTTGGGTTACGCGAAAGGAGTGGCTGCAGGCATGGCGCCGAAAGCGCGGCTGGCGGTGTACAAAGTCTGCTGGAACGGCGGGTGCTACGACTCCGACATCCTCGCCGCGTTCGACGCCGCCGTGGCCGACGGCGTCGACGTGGTGTCGCTTAGCGTCGGAGGAGTGGTGGTGCCGTACCACCTCGACGTGATTGCGATTGGCGCCTTTGGCGCCGCCTCAGCTGGCGTTTTTGTTTCCTCCTCAGCTGGCAATGGCGGCCCCGGTGGCCTCACAGTGACGAATGTGGCGCCGTGGGTGACCACTGTAGGTGCTGGAACTATAGACAGAGATTTTCCGGCGCATGTTAAGCTTGGAAATGGAAAAATAGTGCGCGGGATTAGTATCTACGGTGGACCGGGTTTAACTCCGGGTCGGATGTACCCGATTGTTTATGCGGGTATTGATCAATTCGGCGGCGGTGGCGGCGGTGGAGGTGATGGTTATTCATCTTCACTTTGTTTGGAAGGTTCCTTGGATCCCAAGACTGTGAAAGGAAAAATTGTTGTGTGCGATAGAGGTATTAACTTAAGGGCTGCTAAAGGTGAAGAAGTGAAAAAAAACGGAGGGGTAGGCATGATTTTAGCCAATGGTGTGTTTGATGGAGAAGGGTTGGTGGCTGATTGCCACGTGTTGCCTGCCACGGCGGTTGGTGCCACTGCCGGGGACGAAATCCGGAGGTACATTGGGAATTCGCGGTCACCGGCAACCGCCACAATTGTGTTCAAGGGAACAAGGCTTGGGGTGAGACCAGCTCCTGTGGTAGCATCATTTTCAGCTAGAGGACCAAACCCTGTGTCCCCTGAGATTCTGAAGCCTGATGTTATAGCTCCAGGGTTGAACATTCTTGCAGCTTGGCCTGATCATGTAGGACCTTCTGGGGTTCCCTCTGATGGGCGTAGAACTGAGTTTAACATACTCTCAGGGACTTCCATGGCTTGTCCTCATGTTTCTGGTTTGGCTGCTTTGTTGAAAGCAGCACATCCTGAATGGAGTCCTGCTGCTATAAGATCAGCCCTCATGACCACTGCTTATACTGTGGACAATAGGGGTAATCCCATGTTGGATGAATCCACTGGGAATGTTTCCACTGTGTTTGATTATGGTGCTGGCCATGTTCATCCGGTTAACGCCATGAACCCGGGGTTGGTTTATGATATCTCCCCTTCTGATTATGTAAATTTCTTGTGCAATTCAAATTACACCACCGACAGTATCCATGTGATCACAAGGAAGAGTGCAGATTGTAGTGGAGCTAAAAGGGCAGGCCATTCTGGGAACCTGAATTACCCTTCATTCTCTGCAGTGTTTCAGCAATATGGAAAGAAGAGAATGTCTACACATTTTATCAGGACTGTGACCAATGTTGGAGACCCTAATGCAGTGTACAAGGTCACCATCAAGCCACCAGGTGGGATGGTGGTGACAGTGAAGCCAGACACCCTGACTTTCAGGAAGACGGGTCAAAAGTTGAACTTTCTTGTAAGGGTACAAACTAGGGCTGTTAAGCTTACACCTGGAAGTTCAAGTGTGAAGAGTGGTTCCATAGTTTGGTCTGATGGGAAACACACCGTCACAAGCCCCTTGGTTGTGACAATGCAGCAACCTCTGGATTAGAAAATTTGGGAGTTTATCCATCTCGGATATCTTGTTAAAATTTAGCTCTATATGCTTGATAGAGTATGTGTTTGTGAAGGTGTTCCATTGTAAGAACTGGTGGAAGGATGGTTCCTTAGAAAGAGCGTGAAGGTACCAAAATGAAGGGTGAGAGTATATCTCTCATGTTGTATAATTAAGAGTGTTTGTAGAAAATGTTGTGTTTAGAAGAGGATAAGTATATTGGAAGGATCCTTTCCTTTTTGAGTGATGTTGTTGAATCCCCTGAAATTTTTTAATATCTTGTTCGGTCAAATATCTCATAAACCCATGTGGATAGAGACTGCAGTGTTTTATAATGCTGGAGACTTAGCTGGTTGAAGCTGATAGATATTAAATCAAGTGGTAAAGAGCTGATTTTGATAGAATTAATTTTGAATTCTAAAATATGATAATGTGGATGCTATAGAACATTCATTTTGGTGTAAAAGGATCCAAAACTACTGCGCAGAAGCTTGGATGCTATGATGATGATCAGAACAGGACAAATAGATATTTTTGGTTGTTTTATTTTCTTTCTTTTTTCTGCAGTATTTATCACGTGACTGCAACCGTGGGATAAATCCATGGCAGGATCTACCAGGATAGATTTGCATTATCTAAAATGAGAATCTGGAGAATATGTTTATTTAGGAAAAAGGAAACACATGTTCTGCCAAACTTCAAGATTTACATCGTAGTTAAACCAAAAAATGAAAATACTAAAACTTATATAGTTGGAGCTACGATAGAAGACAGAAAAATAAACATGAAAGTTGAACTTATGTTTTTAATGTAAGGTTTGGTCGTGGTGGGAATTCAAATTGGGAGATACATGAAAAAAAGTGAAATGGGTGATGCAATGACGCAAGACAATTTGCATTGAAATGATGAAGGTTGAATTGAAATTTGAAAAGGTAATTTAGACGTTCCAACAACGCTTCTTAGCTGGAAAAAAAGTATGAAATGAAAAGAAATTGGTTTGGCGACCGTGGCCCAACATCATGAGAATTCTTTTTAAGATGTTTGTCGCGTGTGTATGATGAGGTTGGTTCCCTCTTGTCTTTTGCTTTTTGCTTCTTAAAATCTCTAAACACAAAAGCAAAACCAAAAGTACTCTGGATAGATGACAACCCTCCCTTGCCTTTTTTCAATTCAAATAGAAAGAGAAAAAAACTTCTTTTTTATTAAAAATATTCAAAGGTACTCACCCTGTAAAATGTTGGTTAGAAATGGAAATAGGCATTTGGTTCTGAAAATCTTTGTTTTCTTTTTGTGTTTGAATATCTATTTATGGTAATAATGTTGAATTAGAGGTTGGGTTGTGGGATTTAGGGTAAACTTTGGATAAAAAGTGAGGAGATATTTGTAGTTGAGAGTACATGAAGAAATGAAGATTGATATTATTAGACTTGTCAGTATTAAATGTATGTACTGATGATAGTTATTTTATTGAAATTTATTATATTACTATACATGGAAAATTTATTACTTTATTGTGTGAATAATATTTTTATCAAATTATTGATATTGTGCATAAAATATATTCTAAGAAACAATTTTGAAGAATAATTTATGATATAACTCATGAAATTATATTTTCAATAAAATTATGGAAAGTTGTTCAAAAAATTTGAAAAGTATTTCATTAAATTATCGCAAAAGTACCTGTTTTATAACTTCTAAAAGATGCTTTACGAAATTCTATCAAAAATACTTTCGAGAATGACAAAAATAATTTTATATATATTCATAATATCAAGAATTTGATAAAATAATTTTAGAACTATTTAAATATACAATAAAAAATTAAAGTAAAATTTAATAAAAATAAATACATAGTTTAAGAGACAACCAAAGTGAGAGGGAATGAATAAATTTTAGGGTTCCTGCACTTTCTATATAAAAGGGTATTTTTTGACAATAACAATAAAACTAAAGAAAGGGGAACTGTAAATAGAAATTTAGGGAGTCTTAAGAATAGGACCCAACATTATAGGTTGAAGCCCATCAAAATTATTATTGTTCACTACATTATGTTTTACTTATTTTTCTTTATGTTGCATACATAGAAACTAATACAATCACTTTCTTGCATTGTACTTTTTTTTCTTTGGATTTTTAGTATAAAATGGAAAATATAAAAAAGCTACTTTATTATAAAAAATAAAAGCTAGGAAAATAGACATTAAAGATAGGCATTTGTTCCAAAAAAAAATGTGAATCCAATCTAAATTGGAACATATAAAAAAGACTGATGAAATGGCATCCACCAAGTTTCATCCAAAACCTAAAATGAAAACAACTATGTATTGCAAAGTTCATAAAATGCTCAATCTACTAACAAAAAAGAGATATAAAATATAAAAACAAATGCAACTCTTAGTTACTTCGACATGCATAGTGCTTATTAGTGTTCCAAGTCCTTCCACACTCATAGCAAAATTTATGGCCACATCTGCAAAAACAAGTGAGTCAGCACATAAAATGGTCATATAGTTTGTTGTATTTGAATTAAATATGTTATTAATCTAATCAATTAAATTGAAATTATCATGGTTAGAATCAATAAAAAAATAATAATATAACCTATATATATTAAAAAAATATAAAAGGTAGCCAAAATTTTAATTTAAATATAAAAAGTTAACTTACATGTATGAAGTATGACTTATATTCTAACCAATCCTAATTATTGTAAGTATCAAATATCTCTCCACAACTAATGATAAAAGTTGAGACTCACCCCCTCTAAAAAAAATTTCCCATCATTAGTCTTACTAATCAATATTTGTAAATTTTTTATACTCACGTAGGTATCTATGAATAATTGTAAATATTTTTATTTTTATTTTGTAATTTGAAATAAAATTATTTAAAAATAACTCTTTCAAATATAAAATCAAATGAAAAAAATATTTAAAATATAATTCAAGTAAAATTTCTTATTGACAAAAATAAATTTGTTCTTTCTTAAATTAAACAAGCCACATCACAAAATATAAACTTCAAAAATGTAATCTTTTCTATAAACAAATTTAATTTCATAAATCTAATTAAAAAAATATAAACATACAAAATTAAAGTTTAAAAAAATTTAAATAATTAATATTTTTCTTCACTAGCTAATATTTTTCATGAAAAACATAGCATTAAACACACCTACTCATTTCATCACCTGAGAATAATATTCATGAGAATTATTTTCTTTGTGATCCTATGAACATAACTTTGCAAACAATTATCATCCTATGGAGATGAATCTTGAAACAGGTTTTGAATTCATGAAATAAAATACTAGTTAGAAACAAACCTGCATTTAATAATTGAGCATCCCTCAGTTTTTTCCACATAAAAACTGCATTCTGGACATCTTCTCCATTGTTTACTCTTTGCAAGTTTCATCACCATTTTGTCTCCCTTATCTCCTTTTGACTCCTCCAACCTCTGAAACCCTTCACAATCCATTTCTGCATGCCACGGAACCTTGCACTGTGCACAAAAGAGTCTATTGCAATGTGGACACTCAGATGAGGTCACAACTTCAGTGCCATCATTTATGATCATAGCAGAACAATCCTTAAAAGGACAGTAAAATTTTTCTGCTTCAGGCACCAAATTCTCACAAATCACCTTTTCCCATTTATCAAACACTTCCACAGGGATAATTGAACGACACTGAAGAGGCTCTAGAACCCCCTTGCAACTAGGGTAAGGGCATGTCACCCCTGATGTTTTCTCATCAATCTTTGCGGCAACATGTCTTCCAATGCAGGTATTACAAAAGATATGAGAGCAGTTTTGATTCCTGAACATTCTTTCATCAGGCAAGGCATCCATGCAGATTGCGCAGAAGACAAGGCAAGATTTTGACTTCTTTCTCAAAGGTACATCATTTTCATCATCTGCATGAGATGATTTTGACTTCTTTCTCAATGGTACATCATTTTCATCATCTGCATGAGATGATTTTGACTTCTTTCTCAAAGGTACATCATTTTCATCATCTGCATGAGATTCTTCTTTCTTCAGCTGTTTTCTCTCGAAGATTCTCAAAGGGGCATGATCTTTACTATCTGCATTACTTTCAACTCTTGCACTTGACGTTTTCGACCAAGAATACCAATGAAAGGCTTTCCCTTGTATATCTCTATCATTCTTTCTATCCCGTATTCTTCTTTTCAGTCGTTTTCTAAATCTTGCATTTTTAACATCATCAGAATCCAACAAATCACCATCGTAATCGAACAAATCATCTTCGGATGAAGAGTCAGATGAAGTTCTTTCCATATTACTGTATCAAACAAAATTTCAAACTTCATATATTTATATATAAGATAGGCAAGATATTATCTTCAGTTACACAACTATCTATTTTCAAAACCGAAAGAAGATATATAATATATTATCTTGTAACCATGTATTTTCAAAACAGAAATAAAATATAATATAATATTTTTGGTTACACAATATTTTCAAAGCATATAATATATAATATTTCCATATTACTGTATCAACGGAAAAAAAATGTATCAGATAAGCAAGATATTATCTTCAGTTACACAAATATTTTCAAAAACGAAGGAAGATATATAATATAATATCTTGTAACCATGTATTTTCAAAACAGAAATAAAATATGTAATGTAATATTTTTGGTTACACAATATTTTCAAAGCATATAATATATAATAAGGTTAACATTTTATTTTCGGTTTTAATAATATTTTTAAAGCATATATAAGATATATAATATAATATGTGATAAGGTAACGGAAAAAAAAAATGTATTTCATATTTATATATATCAGAAACGCAAGAGGTTATTATATTATCTTCAGTTACACCAATATTTTCGAAACCGAAGAAAGATATATAATATAATATCTTGTAACCATATATTTTTAAAATAAAAATAAAGTATGTAATATAATATTTTTGGTTACACAGTATTTTCAAAGCCTATAATATATAATAAGGTTAACATTTTACTTTCGGTTATGATTAGCTTTGATGAAATGAAATTTTAAAAAAATATATATGAATTTTAACCTAAGTTATTAATCCTCACTCTATTTTTATTTTTATTATATATACATACATATAATTTTATCATGTTTCTGATAATTATTTTATTTATTTTTATTTTTATTATATATGCATACATAGAATTTTATCATGTTTCTGATAATTATTTTATTGAAATATTTTTAGGCAAATTTTTTTCGGAAAATTCTCAAAATAATGTACTTTTCTTCTTTTGTACTTTTCTTCTTTTTTTTTGGTATGTGGGTTAATAAATCATGTCATTATTTCACAATTTAATTTAAAATTATCTGAAATCATAAAAAGAGAACTGAATTTTAGTTGAATGAATAAAATATGCAATAAAGGTGGTGAAAGATTTCAGGATGATTAATTCTTCCACTGTTTCTCTTCTATAAAAATTTTGTTGCACATGTAATGATTGAAATTAAAAGTTACCTGTTGTGAAGGAATATAAATAAGTTTCAAAAAACTACTTCATTCAACTAAAATAGTGTTATCTTCCCACGATTTCACATAATCTTTAAATTAAATTGTGCAATAATAACACAATTTATTCAAATTGTTACCTATGGAAAAAAAAAAAAATTACCATTTTAAAAATTTCACAAAAAATTACACTAGTTTAAAAAATTAACCATGTTTTTATTTGCATGTAAAAAAATTGAATAAAACCTTAACTATATATGTATCATTATATATGTATATTATATATTCATAATTTTATTATATATATGATGATGTTTTTAACGGAATATTTTTGTAACATCACCCATATTTATCCTAAAAATAATTATATTATGCAAACTGTCATACAAACTTAAATCTTCATCTGTCATACAAACTCAGAATCCACATAAACATAGGTCATAAAAAATAGAAATTTGTTTATCACGTTATCCCTATTGGAAAACAAAACTATTAACTAATAAAGCTTTTAACATTGAATTCTCAAACTTATAGTTTACGGAATCACCTAACCTGCATAACAGATAAAAGATTAGGCTATATCATATTACACCAATTATAATAACAACTGAAAAGATCTTACCTCAAATCCATTAAGATAGTATCGTTAAAGTCAATCACCGCATATGAGGTATTGTTTGTTTTAGAGCTCGGAGCTTTGTCATGGTTTACCTCGAATACGGTGACCCTAGCGATGTCATCTTAACAGACTTGAGATCAGAACATTAACGTTGTTTGTGAAAATCGTTCTCTTAGCCCTTGACTCGGAGAGCTTGTTCTGATATACTCAATATAATCCCACATCGCTTAGAAATTAAGGTCAATGTTAGTTTAAATATATCTTACTTCTTTAGCCCACCAAGATACCTATTATGAACTAAACTCTTAAGTGAATAATACGACAAATATCCCGACATGTATACTTCAAAAGGATTAACTAAACTTTTACGTGCTTTGATGCTATTTGAGAATAGTTTTCTTTCATCCTACATATATTTAGAATGGTTATAAATATAATAATAATAATTTTCTCATCAAACATCAATCATGCTTTAATGATAATGATTATTGTACTTAACAAAAAATTACAATAACAATACCACTAGATATTTGGAAATGGGTTTGAGGTTTTTTTTCTGCACCTCCATGTTTTTCTCATGCACCAATATACTTTTGAAAATAATAAAAATATTTTTTTAAAACTTTTAATTTTAAAATATGAAATTTAAAGTCTTTTTAAATTATATAATTTTTTAAATTGTATAATTTAGAATATAATTTTTATCTTCTGAGCTATATTACCTATAATATAATTTTTATATTTTGAAATATATAAAATCTGAAATATAATAAAAAAATATATTTTAGATTATATAATTTAAAATACAAAAATTATATTTTTTTGTAACATATAATTCAAAATATAATAGCTTTTAAACCTTATGAACTCAAACTGATTAGTTGGATCTAAATCTTCCCAATTCATCGTTCAACTACATTGTTCTGAAAGCAAGCCTTGAATGAAGAGGGGTTATGGAGGATTTTTTTCTTTTTTTCATTAAGAGAAAAATGTTAATTTAGCTTCCTCTATGAGATGCAAGAGGAAACCAGAGAGGTGCAGAAAAAAACCATCAATGTTTGATTGGTTGAATCCATTATAAGACCCAATATGTTCTCTTGGCCCATTCTTTTAATAAATTAAATAAATATGTTTGGGTTACAATTTGTTCAGGGCATTTCTTTCTCTACCTACATCTCATAAATATAAAAATTTTCACTTTATCGTTCGTGCATAATTTGAAAAAACTTCTTAATTGTATAATTTAAAAAAAATCATATTGCATGATTTAAAATTTATTTTTAATTTTTGAATTACATAATTTAAAACTTATTTTTCTTTTAAAAAAATTATAAATTATATAATTTAAAAGAGAAAAAGTCACATAATTTTTATATTGCATAATCTTAAAGTTACTTTTAAAATGTAAAAATTATTTTTAACTTTTAAATTACACAATCTAAATTAAAAAAAATAAAATGAAATTTTTCATATTTATGTGATTGCATTAAAAAAACATACGGAGGTGTAGAAAGAAATATGCCCATTTCTTGATTCTCATGTTTTCTCAGCAGGGACATCTCTTGTTTATTTTTGGACCAGTTTTTTTTAATTATTTTTCATATTTTGAAAAGTTAATCTTGTATTAAACAAAAGTTCGTACAAGAAATTCGTGTCTCTATACTGCAATTGTACATTCCTTTACAGCCAAGACAGAAAAAAAAATCATCTGCTAAATATCAGGCTTCATATGTTTTTGAGATAGAAAAAAATCTGAATAAGAAATTTATCATCAGTATTTTTCTTTGCAAAAGCCTTCAGTAAGACTATAGAGTTAACTTCTATTTTCTTCTTTGAATTCTCATATAATTCTTGTATAATTCATTATCTGCGGAATAAAATAATTAAAAAAAAGTTTAGTTGAAAATAAAAATCTTATTTAAAAATAATAAAAAATAATCAATGACTCGTGATTTTATAACTTTATTCTTCATATTTTTATCAAACTAATTTTTTTTTAAGAAATTTAAGTTCTATATCCATTTCAGAAACAACTTTTTTATATAAATAAATACACTTTTAAATTCATTTTCTATATATCTATTTCAAACAATAAAAGAAGATCTTTTCATTGATTTTTAATAAAAATTCAAAATTTTCAAGTTCATAAATAATAATGACTATTTTTACGTTGTTATATATATATATATATATATATATATATATATATATATATATATATATATATATATATATATATATATATAT
>Ga0209489_100943_pt1 | contig 58483 bp, 34 predicted proteins | sample SiratrowhiteBW_FD_187527 | JGI IMG/M metagenome (GOLD analysis project Ga0209489, IMG submission 187527) | Root nodule microbial communities of legume samples collected from California, USA - Siratro white BW (SPAdes) (version 2) | ecosystem: Host-associated > Plants > Roots > Nodule | place... | reverse complement strand
TTTTTTTTTTTTTTTTTTTTTTTTTTTTTTTCTTCTTTATTTGCCTTATCAAATTGTTCATTTACTCAAGTGTTATGCACATCTAATATTATAACAAAATCTCTTTTTTCAACTAACCATTATCTCATTCTTCTAGTGTAACTTTCATATAAAGTCTAAACCTTAAACCAAATTCACTTAGTTTATATTACATGCCTAGTGATTGATTTGACAAGTTCTATATACTTTAATTCCAATTCGTCTTTTAAACGAAAAACTTCTGATTGACCAGCGAGAAGTAGAGGGAATGAAATAGAAAAAATTAAAACAAATTAGAATGAAACGAGTGAAAAGAAAAAAAAAATCTTTTTATAGTCAAGAATTTTATTTATTTATCTCTATTTTTTATAATTTTATTATTCTTCATTATTATAATAAAATGAGAAAAAAATAAGAAAAATCACCTGCATAATCAATAATAGCAGTTGTAAATTAATTTTATTTATAAAAAAACTCTTACTGAAATTTAGGAATATAATCACCATTTTGGCAACCTTTCCAGGAGATGCACAGGTATCTAATTCCAACCCGTAAAACTAATATTTATTTTATATCGTAAATTTAGTATATTAAATATCAAAAAGGGTAAGACACTTAATGAAAATGACACTTATGAAAAATTAAAAAAAAAAAAAATATGATCTCATCTGTGTTTATCAGAGTTGGGAAGGTAGACAACAAATTAAGGCTATAGAATAAGAAAACTAACCACTGTACAATTACTCACCATTCTAATTTTATCATTCATCATTATTATAATAAAATGAGAAAAAAATAAGAAAAATCACCCGCATAATCAATAATAGCAGTTCCAAATTAATTTTATTTATATAAAAAAAAATTCTTGACATCAACAGAAATTTAGGAATATAATCCCCATTTTGGCAACCTTTCCTTTAGACGCACAGGTATCTAACTCCAACCCGTAAAACTAATATTTATTTTATACTGTAAATTTAGTAAATTGAATATCAAAAAGGGTAAGACACTTAATGAAAATGACACTTCTGAAAAATTTCAAATAAAATAATAAATATGATCTCATTTGTGTTTATCAGAGTTGGGGAGGTGGACAACAAATTAAGGCCGTAGAATAAGAAAACTAACCACTGTACAATACTCGGTGTCCTGTTCTTGCATTCTGGTGGACTTTGACACATTCACAAATGTGTAATTTTTAACATTTGCTTTTTGGTATCAGCCTTTCCGAATCTCGTATGCAGATGGCGAAACCACAACCAAAACAAACATCAGGCCAACTTCTGGTTTGATGCACTGGAAAGACAACAAACAATTTGAAGATCCAAAATGGCTACAAAGGATCCAACATTTCAGACTGAGAATTCCAAGATAAGACCTTTCCAATGCCCACTCACTGCTATCAAACTGTAGTTTCCAAGAAAATTGTCATTTGTTTTATTTGGGCTGCAAAATTGATTTTCACACCATGTAAGTCATGCTAACTTGCATAAGATTTGAGTGTGGTACACTTAAAGTCGTGATTCCCCTTCTGCAGTTCTTTCTCAAAAAAGCATAAAAATAGTTTATAACTAACTTTTTGATAAACCAAGAGTCCTTCCTTGCTCTTATATCCCCATGACCCAGAAGATAAACAACACCAGATTCTTTAGCCTTGTGAATAAAAGATAACTCGCTTTCAAGGCTCTGCTCGGCATCAAACACACTGGGGTCAGGGAACACTGAGCTTATCACCTCTGATGTGCTTCCTTCTAAAACTGGGTTGCTTGTATCCTTAAAATCAGCTAGAAGAGGAACACCAAGTGAGTAAACACTCCCGTTGGGACCTATCAGAACCCTAGAACCAGGGTACTCATCCTCTGAATCAGAATCATCATCCCCATCACTCTCCAATGATCTCTCCTGAGCCTCTCGACGAATAAACTTCTCTAGGCTCTCAATCAGCAGCTGCTCAAAAGTCTGATGATTTTCTTTCCGAACATCTTTGTAACCATACCTGTTGACAAACACTCAAACAAATAGACATTTGTTATTAAGAGGAAAAAATACATTATTTCACTAAAGTATCCCTTAATGAGATGCTCAGTGATTTTTTTTAAAAGTAATATCTAGGGCCTAATTTTCACAATCCATTCAACTTTCCCCTAGACCAACCACTTTTGAATAGATGTAACCATCTCCATTCTCCGCCACCAAACTAAATACTGCCCAAAATACAAATGTAAATAACAAGGCTAGTTACCTGGCAATACAACGAAATATATGGTAGCTTTTGGGGCAGACTCGCCGAAAAAGGAACCTTTCACTTTGCGGTACCATAGGAACCGGAACATACTTGATACTCACAAATATGATCATAGAGTGTATTGCAGGAAGTGTGGTCAGAAAATGGCCAAAAATTGCCGGTATTCCTTTGACCAACTCATTATAAAGCAAACCAATCCCAGGAGCTCGTATTGTCCCAAGATTACAACCTAATTCTCTCATCAAATCTGTAGACAGCTTTCGCTTGACTTCAGTTTCATACTTGAGATTGCTTCCATAATTCCATACATACATTATAAGAAACATTATTATGGAAAAGACTAATATAATCCAGCTTCCATCTGTCACACTCCACAGGACAGATGAAAAAAAAGTTAATTCCAATCCCAAGAAGACTACCACGAAACTAAGCACTATGATGATGTGTATCTGCCATATAAGTAGCATAACAAGGGTTACTAAAATAGTGGTCATCATCATCACCCCGAGCTCAGCAATGCCTGAAAGGGGACAGACAAGGAACAAGCTGAATACAAAAACATTATAATATAAAAAAGTTAACTACCTAAAAGCTAAATTCTTCACCAGCCTGAAAAATCAAATTATTATCAATTAGGATCAATTTATTTTTATAAACTCGAATAATTTTTCTCAAGTTCAACAAAAATATATGACCACAGCCACCATTTAAAGAGAAATGCAATGATGAGGTTTAGGGTCACGGATTCTTCTAAGCAAATTGGGTCCCACTTATACAAGGCTCCAGTTGTGTATTATTATTTCTCAACAATAGTTGACGACATTCAAAAGAAATATTAAGGATTATAAATAAAAGAAAGAAATACTAAGTGAGCAGTTTAATGCCTTTCCAAATAATAACAGCAATATAAGCTACTGATGCAAACAATTCTTTTGTGATAGTTGAAAACAACAAAAATGTGATATTGACATTATCACCAAGTTACAATTGGACTGTTACTTGAAAATGCCTGATATGTTTTACCAAAAATAGAAAACAAATAGAAAGAAGTTCATTACCATAGGCATTTCCAATCTCATCAATGCTTGATATAGTGCAGACAAGAACCAGGGAAAGCCCCAAGAGGAACCAGTTTATGACAGGGATATAGATCTGGCCCATAAATTTCCGAGAAGTATGAATGATTTTAAGACGAGGGAAACAACCAAGTGCAGCTGATTGCTTTATACATGAAAATGTTGCTGTTGTCATAGCCCGACTAGCAATAAGTGCAGCAATGTTGGCAATAAGGAAAATTGGCCAGAACGCACCACCTGCAGACACAAAAATTATTTCTTGAAGATCGTGTAAAATGCAAGGCCAACACAATGTAAAGTGTGATATCATCAACACTTACTCGGAACAGAAGAAAAAAAGGCTTGACCAGCATCAGCATGGTTTTCCATAAGGTATGCAGCTTGACCCAAATAACCCAGTAGTAGGCACGGCAAAACAAGGAAGACAAATGAAAGCTGTGAATTAGAACCATCAGCTTCACTAGCATATCAGTTCACCAAGAACACAGTAAATAAAGAAGCATGACTACCAAATAAATGACAGAAAAGATTTATTACCTGAACTGATCGGACAGAAAAGTAGCAAAGATCCGCAAACATGGCCTCCGAACCTGCAACATGATAACAGTCATAAAACGTTTATAGTTGAATAGGTTGTGCATATGCCGGCAATAGTTACATCTATATTGCAATTTTTACCACATTAAAATATCAAGTTACCATGGGCTGGAAGGGATTACAGTGATAGAACAAGTTTATCAATAACCTCAAAATTCGGACTGATCTTCAAAATAGCAGCAAACACTAAATGAAAACCCATGCACTGATCATCAAAATTGCTGGCAATATATTGTCTTTAGAACAAATAAAAACGGACCAGTAGAACCAAATTTACATACATGACAAGACAAATGTACAGTACTATTGCATTTGTAATATCAAGATCTTGACCGTATGTGTTTACCAGTAGCACTAAGTAGGCAACCCCCAAGAGAATACCATGCTTTGGTTGAGTTCCTCTTGAAGAAGTAGTAGATATGAATAGGATTAAATGCCCTTAAGACACTATTGTCATACTTCACAAGATTGTATATCCCAATGCCCGCAAGAGAACAAAACCATAAGAACAAAGCAGGTCCTACTGCAAGTCCCACTTTACTCGTTCCATACTTTTGTACACTGAACAAAATGATGAGGCAGGCAACTGAAATCATCACCACTTCATCTGCATAGACAAAAATGCAAAAAAGATTCAAGCAACCATACAAATGACTACGGCAAAAGGACATAAATTAGCTTAACATTATGCCCACCTCCCAACACATCTCACACAAAATCATATACTTGAAAAAAATGCTTTTTAATCTCTCACACCAAGTCGATAGACAGCACTATTGATATTATAGTTTGCATGATAAGCCAAAGAAGAAAAAATAACAGGTCTAAACTGAAATTCTTGGAGCATGTCTGTGGATTTCAATGCTCAATCAAGTAACTAATACCTATTACATATAATATCATTAATAGGTTACATAATACCTTTCTTGATGGCATCTACCCCAACTTTTAAACCACCAACAGATGACAGTACTGCAACAAAGAAAAGATAGAAAGAAAATTATTGTAAACAAAAAACAGTAGAAGAGAGTTAATGAAAACAATAGTAGGTCATGAATACTAGCAACATCATTACATCAATACATATATGGTATTGACATCATCCGGAACACATGGTGGCCGAAGCAAGTCTGAAGAAATTACAGGTATATATGAAGTAACGGCACTAAATTACCTGACATTGCCGGTGTAACAACACCATTAGCAATCACCATAGAAGTACCAGCAAGAACTAATATTAGTAGAGTCTTCTTCAGAGTCAGAGAATTCTCAAGTCTTTCCTTGATTTTTAATGACCTTTCAAGCTCAGGGGACGGCACCTTCAGCCTAAAGCTTGATATACGGGCATCTGATGGTAACTGATTGGGGAGAAGACTAACCTTAGCATGACGACAGATCAAGGAGTACAGGGCAAAAGTACCACCTGCAAAGGTTTCAGACCAAGTATGATTTTGAGGACGACGTTTTATTTTAGAACATTTACTTTTAATATACCTTCACCATCATCATTGGCCCACAGAACCACCAGGACATACTTCAACAAAGGAATCAAGATTAAGGTGTACAAGACAAGTGATAAGGCTCCAAGAATGTCTTCATTTCCATTAATAGGTGCCTTTCTAAACATAACACTGAAGGTATACAAGGGACTTGTTCCAACGTCACCAAAGACAACACCAAGTGTCTGAAAAGCCAATACAATTTTCTTACCCACACTGATGTCCTGCGATGAACAATGAAGACAACAAGCACAAATTACTAATATATAAATATCATGATGAATAGTAAGACATTTTAAGGGATGGAACCACATTCCCGTGTACAAGTAGAATACATCAGTCAATCACAGACTACAATCCCGAGAATCCAGAAACTCAACAAAAGGAACAACATCGAAAGCTTAAGACCAAAATTCACAGAATCCATAAACTTGACAAGAAAAACAACAAGCTATAAATATAAGCATTTCCTATACACTAAATGCTATAAATAGTAAGCATTCAGGTTGCAATGCACACAAGAATTCGGTTGTATCGGGACTCCAGTAGCTACTTTGTTTAATTTTCACCATCCACGTTAAACTCTCAGTCCTTGTCCATGAATGCAGACCGCAGGTCGAATCGTGTATTCCACATCTAATTTCCTTCCACTTATTTTCCATTTGCGGAGCAGGTCATTACACTAAATTAACAATCACAATTCACAAGGTCCCACAAATACACAGGGTGTCAGAGAAACTTTAAGGACAATTTATATATCTTCTTTGCTTTACAAATTTCAACCTATCGACAAAAAAAGGATCTTAAACCACACAATTAAGAAATAACCTGGCACGTCACTTCAAGCGACAGAACCTGCACTTAGAATCTGCAATTCCTTTGATTTATTATAAGATAATAATAATAAAAAGCAGAGAAAGGAAAGAGACCTCATAGTCACTTCTGTGAGCACCGGGAACTTCAAGAGCCTCCACGTCGAATGAATCGATGCGAGGACCAGTGCGGATGAGTCGCTGCTCCGCGTTGTCCTCTTCCTCGTCGGAATCGACGGCGGCGGCGTGGCGTCCAAATCTCAAATCCGCGTCGAAGTTCTCCAAATCCGAGTCGTCGTCATCGTCGTCCTGGATAACCCAGCGAGATTCGGTGGACTCCATGGACGATCCGCGGTTGATCTCCTCGGCCATGTGGTGGTTAGCGGGATGCTGAAAATGGAGGTTAGGGTTTCACATAGAGAAATGGGTGAATCTCAGGAAGAGGGTTTTGGCATGAATTGGACATAACATAACGGTATCAACGGATGGTGCTTCCATTCCATTCTTTTCCGACCCGAGGCGGTGGTGATCACGCGTGAGTGAGAGAGTGATACCAATGCAAAACGGCATCTGACTCAACTTTTCTACGGGGCCACACTGCCCTGTTTGGATTTCTCAAATCCCGTTTCATTACTTTTCATTTTTTTAAATTAGTATGTATCTTTGTTAATGGAAGTAGCCACTTAAAAGGTGAATAACTACTTTAGAGATAGTTATTATAACTACTTTCATTTTTTTTTTCTAAAATCAATTTGGAAAATTACATATTAGAAAATCACATGAATTGTTTTGATGACTATCCAAATAAATCTAAACATACCTAACTTTTATTACATTTGAATTATTATTTGTTTTGAAACTTAAATTTTATTTTTTTAAAGTATTTTTTATATAAGTGCATATAAATTATTATTATTGAATAATTCACTCAAATACGTATTATTGTGACAATAGCTTGATCACATTAGACTCGTCAGAAATGAATCGGATTAGGTTTGATTTGTTCATCACAGCAAATTGGTGAATTTATCTGTTTAACTCATCCATGTAAAAATATATATATATATATAAAAAAAAAAAAAAAAAAACTTAAACTGTTATAGAGAAAACTCAAATAAGGAAGTATGGTATAAAAAAAGATACTAAAAATAAAATACGAAACAAAATCTAGACTTTTGCTTATATTAATACAAGTGTAAGCAAATACTAAGAATTCATAATTGATCCATCTTTCAGTGCAATCAACTTTTAATAATCAACAAAAGATATACTAATTTGGTATATTAATCAAAAGAAAATATTAAGTTATATTCAACATATATATACAAGTGTACACAAGAATAATAATTTTGGATATTTTGATTGACTTTTAACAATATTATCTTCAAAAATTTGTAATAAAGAAACATTAGCACACTAAAATTTAAGTCAATTCAATTCTTAACATAGATTAAGCAGCTTTTAAGGATAAAAGTGGAAAGGAGACCAACTTGACTTTTCCAACTGTCACACTCAAATACGGAATGAATCGGATCTAAAAATATGAATGAATAATTATAATTTCATCTTAATATAATAAATAAACTTTTTATTTGATTTATCCTATTCTAATCTAAAAAACTATTATTACATTATATTTCATTTGATCTCTTAGTTTTTTTTTTTTTCAAACAGAAGTGCAATAAAAAAATGCTTGAAAAATTAATTAATATATAGGCTGTAATATTCTCACATTAAGAAGTACCAGATTTTCCGGATTTCGTCGTCTTCAAGCGTTACAAAGAATGCGACCGAAGCAATGAAACTAAATGCGCGCCAGAAGATAATGAGCATGGGCTTCGAAAGATCGAGAAAAATCAAATTATCTTATCACAATATTGGAGATATATATTACAAAAATGAAAAAAGAAAATTGTTTTGTCTTTTAGGAAAAAAAATGAATGTCTCAAATGTTTAACGGATATGCATCATTGGAATAAATATGAACCATTTCATAGTTTTTGTCACCAGTCTCGTGGATTCAAAGAAAATGTATAATAGTTTAGAATATTTAATCTGTCTAGTGAAATTATTTCGGTACGATGACTACAATTGGTTGGTTCATGCTAGTAATAATTGATAGATTGAGAATTACGTTTATATTTTATTTATAAGATATAATAGCGGAACAATATTTTGTTCATATATAGCCAGATGATTATCTTCTACGGGGTGATTGGCATTTTGTTGTTGAAGTGTTTTTCTAAATTTGTTTAACGTGTATGATATTTTCAAAAATTTTATTCTCAGCTCATACACATATCAAGAAGGTTCCTGTTTTGGCATTATTCTGTTTATTTGCAATGATAAATTCAAATCATCTTCAACAGTCTTCTCAGTTGATAATTTCTTATAATTCTCAAATTAAATAAAAAAAATTAAGTGATACGTCCTAAAGAAAATCCAACTAGGCGATTAAAAATCTACTAATTGTTGCTGCAAATGTATATCGCACAATCAAGATGCAAAAAGGAAGGGAAGGGCTTTGAAGTGCGAAATCGAAAGGATTAAAACTACAACGGTGCGAAATCGAAGGGCTTTGAAGTCATTGTTCGTTAAATGGACAATTTATAAATAAAAACAGGTCACCCAAATGAAGCACAATAACGTTTGAAATTGTTTCCAGATACTGAAACGAAGAGCAGGTTTAGTTCCAAACAGATTTGATGTCATATGCATTTTTAGTTACAATTAACAGCAACATCAGAGAAAACCAATTAACAGAATAAAGAAAGTGCAACATAACATTGCAGAACACCACTAGTATTGCAAAACTAATATATTTCACGAATAAAGAATGGTCAGTACTCACAGTAATGCATTGGCAAGGGGCTACTTTGACGCCACTTCAAAAAAAATGACGTCAAAAACATAATTATATACTTGCACAAGCAAAGTGATTCGCAATTTGAGGGCATAAGTGCACATGTCTCACAAATTGATAATGATAAACATTGTATAATTTGTATTGCTTCTAACTTCATGGGGTCATTCTAAGTGATTTTTACTCGAAAAGTTTAGCTGCTATAAAACAACAACCTTATAAAAAGCACAACTCTGAGCAGTGGCAGCAGTCCCTCAGAACGTACGAAAAGTTAAAGAGTGTTTCGGTCTGTACATGAGCCACTCGTAGACAATGATTGTGGCTATGCTATAACTAGCCTACTGTCCCTTGAGACCAGTTCCTTCAGTTCACATTGGATGCAACCTCGTCAACTTCTTCATAGGTGTTAGTCTCCTCATTAAATGAGTACCTGAATTTAAATAAAAAGTAACATTCCCAGTCAGCTAGAAACATATGCTTTGCTGAAAGACAAACATCAAATTAGTCACTCCCAATAGGCTGCAGACTGCAGCAAGGAATGCAACTAGTGTGAACAATATATGACCACTATTGCAAGTTCCATCCACCATGGCACCCGCTCAAATTGTAAGGAACCTAAATTATATATACAGTTAAACCCACACCCCCTTTCTTTTCTGGGTTACAACTTACTTTAAGTTCTACTTAGTAGAGAAGAGAGAAATGGGTTAAGCTAGTAGATTGAAAATAGATGAAAAATACAATAAAAGTTAAAGATGTTTAATTCAAAAGAAATAGATAACAGATGGGATGAGAGATAAGTAGAAATAAATAAGAAACAGTACAATAAGTTCCACCGTTCATTAAAACTTTTTCTTCTCTTTGCCTCTCCCACCAAACATACAATATTATTTCCCTCCTCCCCCCCTCCTCTCAACCAAAGAAGGTGTTAATTATAGAAATGTACTAATCACCACTTATGTTTCTATGCCACCAATATCTATATTGACGTACATGTATCACATCTCTTGATATAGTTTCTTTCAAAAAAATACCATAAATAAAGAATAAATTTAAACAAACAGTTAAAGAAGTCCAAATCCATATCTATGTTTGGCACCACTCACTGGTAAACAATGGCTAAAAAAGTCAGCATAAAAATTGACAAACCACACGCTAAGATGATAAAGGAATATGCGGTACCATTGTCCTGATGCTGCAGAACAATAAAGCCCTGTATTTGGATCATAATAATAGCCCAAACTGCTGCTGTAATAGTACCTGGACCATCAAATAATGACGTCAGAACAAGCTTATAACAGAACCTTTTGATAACAGAATTAATTAGAAGAAATGGGTTACAAACATCAACTTGTCACCTTCTTTATACCATAATGACTGTTTTTTTTTCTTTTGGTTTTTGATATTACAACAAAGATAAATAATGTCATATCTATCAGATTATTTCCCAATATGTAGATGGAAGAGAAGAACCATACCCAGAAGATTCATCATACACATAATCATTTTGCAATGCTCCACCTGAAAGAAAAGTAGAACACCGTTAAGTAAATACTTATTAGATAAAAATCAGTAACAAAAATTTCGGAGGCCAACTTACCCTCATTACCAGACTTTATGGCATCCGATGAAGATTGACTAACTGCATTATTTTCATCCGTAGATGGCTTACTGGTATTCTGTTCATCATCATCGGCAAACATATCATAATCATCTTCACCATTGCCAGTGGCTTCTACACTAGCCAGATGTTGATTTGATGTGCCTTCTTTTGCCCGGGCTAATTTCTCATATCCTTCTGAAAAAGGGAGATTGTAGAAGGCATAAGCAATTAATACCAGGAAACAGGCACCCTTCACTACTTCTCATAAACTGAAATATCGACATCATCACAGAAAGAAGAAAGAAGAGCCAAGGAAAAAGTGAAGATTAAATATCCTGCCCCAAAATCCAAAGCTTAATTAATATGGAAGCCCAAAAATAGTTGCCCCGAACACTAAAAATTGACAAACTCCATGTACGATATTGATGATAAAACAGTATGTTCTATCTTGCATCATGACCATAATAAGAACACAAGCTGAACAGAATTATAATAGTGAAAACCAAATAATTAAATCAATTACGTTAGAAAATAAAACAGCATATTTCATCATGTTGTTAACAATGTAAACTTAATGACAAACCATGAACCAAAGGTGTGAACAAAACAATACAACTAATATAAATAGAATAAAGCATAGTGTATAACACTGACCCGCTTCACGATCAAAAACCTCTCGCTTTTCATGATAAACATCTGGGAAAAAAAGTCAAGGAACCAAAATTAAGCATCATGTAGAAATATACAACTAAGGGAACAATGAAGCAAAACAAGTTGCATGACATAAAGAGTCTCGTCAGGCTATATGATTACATGTTTACACAATGCCTAATATCTACAAAAGCCAGAGAGATTAACTCAACTGTATTCACCATTCTCCATCAGCTTCATAGCATCCTCAGTTAGCTGGTCAAATACAATCTTAGCCTCACCAGACATTTTTGCCTTTCTGTCACTGTTACCTTTTAACCTCCTCAAGGCTTGCAAGACCTATTGGAAGAATATCTGTTAATACTGCCCAACAAATGAACCTCAAACACCCGTTAACGAAGTACATATATATTATTCCAGCCTAGTCAAGTATAAAGATATACAGTTACAAAGATATAAAGAGACCAGGAAATTGAACATGATAGAAAATTAATAATTGCAGTTAGATACAAGCCAAATTTAACTTCAAATAAATTTTGTTTATATTTTTATCTTTATGAACACCAGTAATCCTTTATTTTGTTAAATTGGCAATTAACAGGCTTTCTCTGATAACAATGACACAGAGAGGTAAACCGTTATCAACTCAAGTTAAAAGTAAATTTGCATATGTAACTGTGGAGTCAGCAGCAGCAGATTCCAGTTCTCTTATTTTCTGTATTTATTTTTGTTCCAACTACAAAAACACAATGTCAAAATTACATATTCTTTACACGTTCAGACTTTATTTTGTTAAATAGGCAATTAACAGGCTTTCTCTGATAACAATGAGACAGAGAGGTAAACCGTTATCAACTCAAGTTAAAAGTAAATTTGCATATGTAACTATGGAGTCAGCAGCGGTAGATTCCAGTTCTCTTATTTTCTGTATTTATTTTTGTTCCAACTACAAAAACACAATGTCAAAATTACATATTCTTTACACGTTCAGATTTGAGAGTAAGAAAATTTTAACTGGAATATATTTTAAGGATATGAACTCCCTCTACAAGAAATTTCACAACTCCTTGGCCATAAAAAAAAATGATTGCCTCAATAAACGGATGATCTCAACTACTCAGAAGTGAGTCGGCAAATAAATATTGTATTTTACAATGATACTTTAGTAGGACAAAGGCATCAAAATCAGAAGATTAAGAATGATAAAATATGCGCTTACCGTTTCCCCAGGTTCCAGAACATTTGCAATGCGCCTCTTCATGATTCCAATATCTTTAGAAGAAAGGTCGGGCAGTCCCTCATCTTCATCTTTAGTTGGTACAGATTTTAATGCAGAATATCTTGGATCAACTTCAATATTATCAAGCCACGCATCCTGTAAGGCTCATTAAGTTATTAACAGAATTCAAATGAAAGAATCACAAATAAAAAATATATATAAATCCCTCACCTTGATCTCATTCTCTCTCACATATTCAACAAAATTTCCTGCTGCATCAAAATAACCTTCTTCCCTTTCTTTATCCAGGTTGAAAGGCTCAATTTGAATCCCATCATCAACGAAATTCTCGTTATCCTGCCACAAGACATCACCCATCACTGCCTGCCTATCCTTTATGTCAATCCAATAACAGGTCATTGCACCAATAAACTTTACTGTAAATGATGTTGGTTAGGAATAAATCACACTACAATAATACATTTGAACAGCAGCCCGCATGAAAAAAGCTTTACAAACATACTATTTACTCTACTGAGTCCATGAGAAAGAACTTGATAGAAAGAGGAAAGATTAATTTAGATAAAAAAAAATGTTATCCAGGTCGAAAAGTTAAGGAAAAACTTCAAAACAAACCTCGTATGTTACTTCAGCAACTGATAATCCAGTGTCCTCACTAAAAAGTTCAGCAGTAAATTGATTTCTTTGATTTGCACGCTCTTTGGCAGCTTTGGCAGCTACTTGGGGATTCATTAAGTCAACTTCACCCTCCTCAACATTTCCTTTGTCCACAACTTCATCTCCTGACTTCACTTTCTTACCCTTTGGAAACCTAACCCTTTTTGCTCTGTGTAAATTCAATGCAACCATCTCAAATTCAGTTCCACGAGCTATTCATTGCAGTCTCAATAGTTAAAATCCCGACAAAGGGACTCATATAGAAGCAGAATATATTACCACCAGTGGGGTGAATGAACATAAAACGCAAACTTAACACATAGTATTCACGTGAATAAATTTACTCTAAACTCTCTTCAAACCATCACGGCATATATTTGAATTTGACAGGCGTTGGAGGTGACCCACATGACAATAATCCCCAAATCAAAATAACACAGAACTCAATGTGTAATAACCTAATTCGGGATTAGGTTTGTTTGCGAGAAGAAGGGCAAAGAAATTACGGTGGTTTTTTGCTTAATTCGTCGTCTTCTTCGACAAAGGGGCGTTTGCCGCTTCTGCGAGATGATTCTGCGGCCATTGTTGCTGCCGAAGGAAAAGAAGTTCAATGCTTAGACACAAGACAAATGAGGTTTTTCCCCCTCTCTTTCAATCTCTTATTGTCTCCCTCTATTCACTCCATATAATTAACAATTAACTAGTTAATTAAAATAACACTATAAAATTTCTAATTATACTTTTTCATACATGTTGATAAATTATTTTAAAAAGAATTATGTAGGCTCAGGGTCTAGTCCAAGCCTTAAACAATTGTATCAATACCAAAATAAAAATATAGTTTTTTATTTAAAGAATAAGTTTCATTAACCTTTTTTTATACAACATAAAACAGAAAAAAAAAAAAAAAAAAAAAAACAAATGCAGTTGTCAATACTTATAGTTATGTTTGACAAATTACTTTAATTAAAAAATATTTTTAGTTTAAAAAACAATTATAGGTTTATTTAAAAGTTTATTCCAAAAACGCCTTTTTAAAAGTAAATCCTATTTACTTAATAATTACTTCTTAAATAAGTGTTTTCATATATTGAATAAGTGAACTTTTTTTCATAATTACTTATTCTCAAAACGGTTGTTGTAGGTATAAATTAAAATAAAAATATTCATATTTGTTTTGCTTTAATGTATTTGTAATAGTCAAACTAGCTTCAAAGTGTTATTTTTTTGTTTTTTTAATGGGGTAAAAATTTGAAGGGTGTTTATCCAATGTTTTTCTTTGTAGTTAAACAAATAAACAATGAGTTGTAGTTTCACTCTTCTCTTCACCTCTTCATTACATCTAATATTTTTTTTTCTTTTAGACACATTTTAAGGACAAAACGTGACGGAGAGTTCCAAAGCAGACAATACCTCAGACGCATGTGATTGACTCTAGTGATACCATCTCAACGGACTTCAGGTCAGAACATTGGCATCGTATGTAGGAATATCTTTCCTTAGCCCTCGACTCGGGGAAATATACGGGGTTTAAATAAAAAGGTCCTCTAAATATGACATACGTTTACATAAAGTATGATCTATCTTATTATGTATCTTTATCATCTACCATATATTTCAGTACACTCATATTCTTAGACTTCTAAAAACACCTTTTCTTACACTCTTACTGACTTGAGCGTGGGGAGTCTTCTGCAGGTAGACCCCAATTCGGTTCAGCGTTCGTGGATCGAAGACTGACAACACTTCGAGAAGACGACTTTGACAAGAATCATGTAAGAATATTTTCGAATACAACTTATAGTTATTTAAACCCTAAACCCATCACTACTATAATTGGGATATTTGTCCAATGTTTCCCCCTTGTGGTTAAACAAAGAAACATTGATGTCTTATATGAATTGATATCCATGACAGAACCATCGAAGGGTTTGAGGTAGTGGTTGCTATCATTTGTTAACCAATGATTTGTGGTTTCACTCTTCTCCTTACCTCTCCACCACACCCAATTTTTTTTCCTCTAGGGCCCCTTTTAAGACAAATCGTGACAGAGCAATCGAGCTCTAATGTGGACAATACCTTAGACGTGTGCAATTTACCATAGCAATGTCATCTCAACGGACTTTAGGTCAGAACATTGGCACCGTCTAGGGGATCTATTCCCTTAATCCTTGACTCGGGGAAATATACGGGTTTAAATAAAAAGGTCCTATAAATATGACCTAGGTTTACATGAAGTATGATCTATCTTATCCTTTACCATATATCTCAATATACTCATACTCTTAGACTTTCAAAAACACATTTTCTTACACTTTTAGTGTCTTGAGCGTGGGAGAGTTTTCTACAGGTGGACCCCCATTCGGTTCAACGCCCGTGGATCGAGGACCGACAACACTTTAGGAAGACGACTTCGACACGAGTCACATAAAAACATTTTCGGATACAACTCATAGTTGTTTAAACCTTAAACCCGTCACTACTATAGTTGGGGTGTTTGTCCAATTCCCCTTGTGGTTAAACAAAGAAACATTTATGCCTTATATGAGTTAATATCCATGATAGAACCATCGAGGGGTTTGAGATAGTGGTTGTTATCCGTTGTTGACCAATGATTTGCGGTTTCACTGTTCTCCTCACCTCTTCACCACACCCAATCTTTTTTTCCTCTTGGGCCCCTTTTAAGACAAATCGTGACAGAACAATCGAGCTCCAATGCGGACAATACCTTGGACGTGGGTGATTGACCGTAGCGATGCCATCAAAACGGACTTTAGGTCGAAACATTGGTATCGTCTGGGGGATCTGCTGCCTTAGCCCTCGACTCGGAAAAACATAAGGGTTTAAATAAAAAGATCTTATAAATATGACCTAGATTTACATGAAGTATGATCTATCTAATGATCTATTTTATCCTCTACCATATATCTCAATATATTCATACTCTTAGACTTCCAAAAACACATTTTCTTACATTCTTAGGTTCTTGAGCGTGGGAGAGTTTTCTGCAAGTGTAACAACATTCGGTTCAACGTCCGTGGATCGAGGACCGACAACACTTCAGGAAGACGACTTTGACATGAGTCAGGTAAAAACATTTTCGGATACAACTCATAGTTGTTTAAACCCTAAACCCGTCACTACCATAGTTGGGGTGTTTGTCCAATGTTTCCCACTTGTGGTTAAACAAAGAAACATTGATGCCTTATATGAGTTATATCCATGATAAAAATATCGAGGGGTTTGATGTAGTGGTCACTATCATTTGTTGACCAATGATTTTTAGTTTCACTCTTCTCCTCACCTCTTCACCACACCCAATCTTTTTTCCTCTTAGGCCCCTTTTAAGACAAATCGTGACGGAGCAACCGAGCTCCAATGTGGACAATACCTCGGACGTGGGTGACTGACCGTAGCGATGTCATCTCGACGGACTTCAGGTCAGAACACTGACGCCATATGTAGGGTTCTTTTCCGTTAGCCCTCGACTGGGGGGAATATACGTATTTAAATAAAAAAAGTCCTATAAATATGACCCAAGTTTACATGAAGTATGATCTATCTAATAGTCTATCTTATCCTGTACCATATATCTCAATCTACTTGTACTCTTAAATTTCCAAAAATACATTTTCTTACACTCTTACTGACTTGAACGTGGAAAAGTCTTCTACAGGTGGAACAATATTCGGTTCAGTGCCTGTGGATCGAGAACTGACAACACTTCAGGAAGACAACTTTGACACGAGTCAGGTAAAAAAATTTTCGGATACAACTCATAGTTGTTTAAACCCTGAACCCCGTCACTACTATAACTGGGGTGTTTGTCCAATGTTTCCCCCTTGTTGTTAAACAAAGAAACATTAATGCCTTATATGAGTTGATATCCATGATAGAATCATCGTGGGGTTTGAGGTAGTGGTTGTTATCATTTGTTGACCAATGATTTGCAGTTTCACTCTTCTACTCACTTCTCAACCACATCCAATCCTTTTTCCTCTTAGGCCTCTTTTAAGACAAATCGTGACGGAGTAACCGAGCTCGAATGCGGACAATACCTTGGACGTGGATGATTGACTATAGCGATGCTATCTCAACGGGCTTCAGGTCGGAACATTGGCATCGTATGGGAATAACTGTTCCCTTATCTCTCGACTCGGAGAAATATACGGGTTTAAATAAAAAGGTCCTATAAATATGACCTAGGTTTACATGAAGTATGATCTATCTAATGATCTATCTTATCCTCTACCATATATCTCAATATACTCATGCTCTTAGACTTTCAAAAACATATTTTCTTACACTCTTGCTGACTTGAGCATGGGAGAGTCTTCTGTAAGTGGACCCCCATTCGGTTCAGCGCCCGTGGATCGAGGACCGACAACATTTCAGGAAGACGACTTTGACTTTGTCCAATGTTTCCTTGTTGTAGTTAAACAAAGAAACATTGATACCTTATATGAGTTGATATCCACGATAGAACTATCGAGGGGTTTGAGGTAGTGGCTACTATCATTTGTTGACTAATGATTTGCAGTTTCACTCTTCTCCTCATCTCTCCACCACAACCAATCTTTTTTCCTCTTAGGCTCTTTTTAAGACAAATCGTGACGGAGCAATCGAGCTCCAATGCAGATAATACCTCGAACATGGGTGATTGACCGTAGCGATGTCATCTCAACGAACTTCAGGTAGGAACATTGGTGTCGACTGGGGAGATATGTTCCCATAGCCCTCGACTCGGGGAAATATACGGGTTCAAATAAAAAGGTCCTATAAATATGACTTACGTTTACATGAAGTATGAATTATCTTATCTTCTACCATATATATTAATGTACTCATACTCTTAGACTTTCAAAAACACATTTTCTTACACTCTTTCTCACTTGAGCGTGGGAGAGTCTTCTGCAGGTAGACCCCCATTCGGTACAGCGCCTGTGGATCGAGGACCGACAACACTTAAGGAAGACGACTTCAACACGAGTCAGGTAGAAACATTTTCAGATACAACTCATAGTTGTTTAAACCCTAAACCCGTCACTACTATCGTTGGGGTGTTTGTCCAATGTTTCTCTCTTCTGGTTAAACAAAGAAACATTGATGTCTTATATGAGTTCATATCCATGATAGAATCATGGAGGGGTTTGAGGTGGTTGCTGCTATCATTTGTTCGCCAATGATTTGCAGTTTCACTCTTCTCCTCACCTCTCAACCACACCCAATCTTTTTTTGCTCTTAAGTCTCTTTTAAGGACAAATCGTGACGGAGCAACCGAGCTCCAAAGTGGACAATATCTCGAACGCGAGTGATTGTCTCTAGCGATGCCATCTCAAAGGGACTTCAGGTCGGAACATTGGCGTCGTCTGTGGGGATCTCTTTCCTTAGCCCTTGACTCGGAGAAATATACGGGTTTAAATAAAAAGGTCCTATAAATATGACCTAAGTTTACATGAAAGATGATTTATCTTATCATGTATCTTATCCTCTACCATATATTTCAATACACTCATACTATTAGACTTTTAAAAACACATTTTCTTACACTCTTAGTGACTTTAGTGTGGGGGAGTCTTCTACAGGTGGACCCCCATTCGATTTAGCGCTCATGGATCGCAGACCAACAACACTTCAGGAAGACGACCTCGACACGAGTTAGGTAAAAACATTTTCGGATACAACTCATTATTGTTTAAACCCTAAACCCGTCAATACTATAGTTGGGGTGTTTGTCCAATGTTTCTCCCTTGTGGTTAAACAAATAAACATTGATGCCTTATATTACTTGATATCCATGATAGAACCATTGGGAGGTTTGAGGTGGTGGCTGCTATCATTTGTTCACCAATGATTTGCAGTTTGACTTTTCTTCTCACCTCTTCACCACACCCAATCTTTTTTCCTCTCAGGTCCCTTTTAAGGACAAATCGTGACAGAGCAACCGAGCTCCAAAGGGGACAATATCTCGGACGTGGATGATTGATCGTAGTGATGTCATCTCAACGGACTTTAGGTTGGAACATTGATGTCGTCTGCGAGGATCTCTTTCCTTAGCCCTCGACTCGGGAAAATATATGAGTTTAAATAAAAAGGGCCTATAAAATATAACCTAGGTTTACATGAAATATGATTTATCTTATGATCTATCTTATCCTCTATCATATATCTCAATATACTCATACTCTTATACTTCTAAAAACACCTTTTCTTACACTCTTACTGACTTGAGCGTCAGAGAGTCTTCTGCAGGTGGGTCCCATTCGGTTCAGCGCCCGTGGATCGAGGACCAACAACACTTTGGGTTGACGACTTCGACACGAGTCAGGTAAGAACATTTTCGGATACAACTCATAGTTATTTAAATCCTAAACTCGTCACTACTATAGTTGGGGTGTTTGTCCAATGTTTCCCCTTGTGTTAAACAAAGAAACATTGATGTCTTATATGAGTTGATATCCATGATAGAACCATTGAGGGGTTTGAGGTGGTGGCTGCTATCATTTGTTCACCAATGATTTGCAGTTTCACTCTTCTCCTCACCTTTCTACCACACCCAATCTTTTTTTCCTCTTAGGCCCCTTTTAAGGACAAATCGTAACGGAGCAACCGAGCTCCAAAGCGGACAATACCTCGGACGCGGGTGATTGACCTTAGTGATGTCATCTCAACGAACTTTAGGTCGGAACATTGGCGCCATCTGTGAGGATCTCTTTCCTTAGCCCTCGACTTGAGGAAATATACGGGTTTAAATAAAAAGATCATATAAATATGACCTACGTTTACATGAAGTATGATCTACCTTATGATGTATCTTATCTTCTACCATATATCTTAATATACTTATACTCTTAAACTTCTAAAAACACCTTTTCTTACACTCTTACTGACTTAAGCTGGGAGAGTTTTCTGCAGGTGGACCCCTATTCGGTTCAGCACCCGTGGATCAAGGACCGACAACACTTCGGGAAGATGACTTCGACACGAGTCAGGTAAGAACATTTTTGGAAACAACTCATAGTTATTTAAACCCTAAACTCGTCACTACTATAATTGGGGTGTTTGTCCAATGTTTCCCCCTTATAGTTAAACAAAGAAACATTGATGCCTTATATGAGTTGATATCCATATTGAGGGGTTTGAGGTAGTGACTGTTATCATTTGTTGACCAATGATTTGCAGTTTCACTCTTCTCCTCCCCTATCCACCACACCCAATCTTTTTTCATCTGAGGCCCCTTTTAAGGACAAATCGTGAGGAGTAACCGATGTGGAATTATTGAATGTACCGAAAGATTAAGAAAGGAGGGTATATTTAAACTGACCTTGATCTCGACTCTTCAGCGATGTAAAATTATTGAATGTACCGGAACAATACTCACTTAAATAAATATCAGATTTCTTAGAAACTTTATAGCCATTCAATAAACAAAATTTCTTAAACCATTTAATTAATTTAATTTTCTCAAACAATCGGACCTTCCATATTTTCAAATAAACAAATTTCTTTTGAGAACGAAAATAGTTATCTAAAGAGCAAAATGGTCATCCAGCAAGCGAAATATCACCTATTGACTCAGCAAAACTCGTAGTATTTAAAATGCTTAACTTTATATTCATACAAGTATCTCAAAATCCATTTTTACTTGTGTAAATCTGATTTTCTTTTTCAGAAACCATCTAAATAATTCAGTTTAATTATTTAAAAACAACACTAGCAGATTGGAATAGATTCAATCGGTCATCAAAAACATGATCAAACTTATTAATAAACCACGTGATCCTCTCCTTTTTTTTCTCTACTTCTGTTTCTTCACTCGTTCACATCAAGTGAATCAATTTGGGAAAAGAGCATGGACGTAAAGTTAAAAAATGAAAATACAGAAGTGTGTGTTATGCAGTTACAAATAATTGCTTCAAAAACAGAAAAAGTTGTTCAAAAGAAGATCTATTGGATCAGACCTTAAAATAAAAACCCTAAAGACATGGATTCTATTGGTTTGGAAAGAAAAGTTGTGCGTGGAGTTGATTTTGTCGTAGGAGGAATTGCATGACAAGGTTGTGGGACCAAATGTTTCTCACTTTCCCATTAAGAAACCTAAGAAACATATTAATATTGGACTTCCTAAAATTTTGGTCTTTGCAAATCCCTAAATGCCCACTGTGTCCTTTTCTTTTAGACCAAGCATTGTGTACACACCATCTTCCATTGAAACATGCATTTGGAGGTTTGTTTCTCTCTTTCTTTTTGGTCACTAATCACTTTAGTTTATGGCAAAAGCAACTTGGAGGTTGAGTATGCTGAAAACTATCTCTGCATCAGGAAGCCTCTTCTTAAATCAACCAACTACTATGATATTCATACTGCATTTTTTCTAAAAATAGCATAATCTACTTGTTCTTTATTATGTTAACATGGTGCCATTTCATAACCCATACTTATTCATATAGAAGTATTCCATAGTCATATTTTTATTATGTAAAATAAAGGTTTGATATGTAAAACAACTTTTTTATTGATAAGAAGATACAAAGTTTCAAATATGAGTCATGATATGTGGGGGAAAAAAAATTGACACCAACTCATCCCAACCAATAGGATGAGGTGTGAGGAGAGGAGAGAATGAAATTAATTATATTTTTATATGTAGAAATTGCAAAACAACTCAGTACTTATTTTGTTTGTTCAATGGAGTGAGTGAGACATTTGATGAAGATAAAATTAAATAGTAGTATATATTAAAATAGGGTGAGATAATTTTTTTTTTTCATATTTCCATTCACTAAACTCAAAATTTAAACCTTGTACATGTTATATCAAATTAATATATATATATATATATATATATATATATATATATATATATATAAAGTTAATATGGTATTGTTGGAGTAAAATTGAGAATAAAGTTTCAGAATAAAATTTCAAATTCAAGTCTATTAAAAACAAAAGAATGATTAAAAACAATTATTAGACTTCAGAAGATTCTAAAAGTGACTGACAATAATTAAAAAGAAATACTATTAAACTTTATGCATGATTTAAAAAACACTATATATTTTTCTTAGGATTTTGTAATTTTGTTATTATTTATAATAATTATAACATGTTTATGTTTTACTTATTACATTACTAATGGTCTTGTTAACAGTAAAAGTCAGGATGAGTGTTATAATATAATTTATTTTTTGACATGTATAAATATAAGAATCTGGAATAAGTTTGTATTCATAGACAAAATATTTCATTTACGAAAAATTAACGCCAGTGCATGAATGATTTATTTGATCATAAAACAATAAAACAACAAAAAAAAAATTACAATAAATTATCATATCAATAATAATTTTAAATTCAATGGATATTTAAATTTCATAGCAAAAATGTTAGAAAACAAATGTCACAAATATCTATTTACATTTTTTTAATGGAGTTTAATTCATTATTAAAAATTACATTACATCAAGCTAGTAACAATATACCGTTTATATACTTGGTATATCATATTTTTTGCCAAATTTATTAATTAATATTTACATTAAAATCTCATTATACATTAATACTAACTCGTATCTTATTTACACTATATTTATTCATTACTATACAAATAAAATGTATTCACAATACTCTATAGACTTATTTGGCCATTATAAATAAGTTGAATAATTTAATTATTTCTTATACATAATATGTACTTTCTTATATCTTTATACGGAACAGAAACACGTGTAATATAAATAATAAAATTTTATCTTCTAAATATATGATTAATTATTTGTTTTTAATTTATTTTACTACATATATAAAAGGTTTACGTGTAAAAAATTACTATGAAGTCCACTATTTATCAACCAATTTCTTTATTATAAAATATATAAATATAGATATATAGATAACAATACTGTTAGGTGAAGTATGATGCATGCAAAGAAAGAAAATACAAACATGTAGTAGGGGCAATATAGACATATCAATAACAAAAACTTTGTTCATTGTACAGAGGAATTTTAAGGATTGTCCTATTCCAATCCTTGCAGATTTAGGCAAGTAGGCACCAGAAAACTCTTAATTTTTTCGTTTTCGTTAATAATAACAGCAACAATGAACCTAGGTTCACGCGCCGCACCAGCATGCAAACTCCACGGTAAAGACATCTCAAGCAATGGGACCCACCTTGTTCAGAGAGAGTGCATATCACGCATCATAAAAGCACTCTTTCACATATATTAAATTATATATTTATTTAATTTAATTCGTTCAGAAAATAGAATAAATAAAAAGATTAAAAAATAGTGAGAACAGCAGAGTGTTTGTTTCTCCTTGGTGTGTGTGCTGTGGTGATAATATATAAGGTGAGAGAGAAAGAGAAAAAAAAGGGAAAATAGAAAGTGTAGAACAGTGACTCTTCTTGTTCTGCAAGTTTAATGGCGTGTGAGTGAGAGAGTGAGACCCTCAGTAACCGAATGAGAATGTTGAATCTTTGCATGCTTCACCAACTCCTCACAGATTAAACCCAATAACCCAGATGTGATTTTTTTTTTTTTTTCTTTCTTTTCTTTTCAAATGCAAATGCGATTGTGAGTCCCATCATATACACGCCACCACCTTCGATTCTTCTACCCTACCCTACCCAAACGCCGTCGTCTTAATGCCGTCCTTTTCTTCTTCGCTTCTACCGATCCTCTGAGTGAGTCACTTTTTTGTTTTTTTGTTCTTGTTTTTGGTAGAGATGGCGAGAGAGACGATAGAGAGAGTGAGAGGCGATGGGGAACTGGAGGAGGAGTTGGAAATGCTGCTGGATGAGATCCCTCACGCCATGTCGCATAATCTCCATCATCATCATCATCATCGGCATAGAATGGGTGTTGGTGACGATGAGCGCGATTGCGTTTTCTTTACGAAACAGACACACTATGGGAATGGTAATGGGAATGGTAACGGTCATGATTATGGTAATGGTGTGTGTTATGATGATGGCTTCAAATCCCCTATGAGTGGGTTCTCTCTGCAATCTGAGGATTCTTCGTCCAGTTTGTTTTCAATGTCTCCTCCTTTCGAGGACCTCAAATCCAGCGTGGCTTCTAGAAGCTCCTATTACCCCAACAACCACCACCACCACCACAACAACCGCTACTTCAATTCTATGATCCCTGATTCCACTGTGAAGTTCAATGAGACTGAGAGGTTGGTTCATGAACTAGGCCTCTGCTCTAATTTCAGTAAAATGTGCATTGCTGATAATCCACACCAGAATGCTAATTTTCGTCCGTTTCGCGATTCTGTAAATTATATTCCTGGTGGTGGTGGTGGTGGTGGGGACTGTGACAATTTTGGAAGAAGGTTTAGTGATTCTGCGGGGTTTCAGTCCCCTGTAACCAGGACAAGGAGTTCTGTCCCTCGTGCTGCTGAAATTAATTCAGCATTGTCGGGGTTGACTCAGGATGATAAAATGGCTTATTTATTTGGATCATTGCAGTCTTCTCCTAGGTTGCATGAGCGCGATATGCTCGCTCAGTTAAATGGATTCAGTGCTGGTTCGATGGATTCTCCGGGGGGTGGTAGGCAGCTGATGAGTAACTACTTCGGAAGTGAAAGTGTGGTGCCGAAGATTGCTGGTTCATTGGGCCAAAATCCAACTGTTGATGCTGCTTCACATTATGTTCAGAAACATGGAATTAACTTGTTGGAAGAAAGGGGGGTGTCAAGACTTCCTAACAATTCATTTTGTCCTAACTTTAAGCCTTGTATGAGTGTTCATGAGTTGCTACAGTATGGCCTTTCTCAGCCTAATGCAAGAGTTGTGCCACTTTTGAATTCTGGAATTCCCCGAGGAAATCTTGATGCTATTACTAGTGAGGGGAGTTTCATTATACAGGGGGAAAGTTTAAATTATGTTGTTAGCAGGGATTCGGATCGTTCAAGGTGTCAGCGTGCTGTGCGTGAAAGTGGCTTTGCTAAGCAGCTACAGCCGTCAGAGGTGGACATCCGACACCAGATTGTAGGATATGAAAATCCTAGGAGTCCCGGGAAAGGGTGCACATTCCCTATGCTACCTAAGTATAATTCCCTTGCAGAAGCTCGAGGGTCGTTATATTTAATGGCCAAAGATCAACATGGCTGTAGATTCCTGCAAAGAATGTTTGATGAGGGTACGCCGGAAGATGTTCAAGTGATATTTAGTGAGATAATTGAACATGTAGTGGAACTTATGATGAATCCCTTTGGAAATTACCTTATGCAAAAGTTGTTGGATGTATGTGATGAAGAACAGAGGATGCAGATCATACTTGTGGTTACACAGGAGAAAGGGCAGCTTGTCAGAATCTCCTTAAACACACACGGGTACTTATGCAGCTTATGATAGCATTGAAATGATATATTGACTGTCTGATGCTGAATTTGACTTTACCTTTAATCTTTTCCCAGCACTCGTGTCGTACAGAAGCTGATTGAGACTCTCAAAACTAGGCAGCAAATTTCATTAGTTGTATCGGCTTTGCAACCAGGATTCTTGGCCCTCATCAAGGATCTTAATGGAAATCATGTGGTTCAACATTGTTTACAATGCCTTAGCAATGAAGATAACAAAGTATGACTTTTACAGTTTTCTTTAAATGTTTATTGATTTGGATAAATCCTATACATGGTAGTTATGGGTGAACAGAAATTGATCTGCTTAAATCACTTGTTACTATATTTTCTTTGAGCTTTTGGATGAATCCATGATAACTGAACATCTTGTGTAAAAAAGCACTTTGGTTTTCTGCCAGTTTCATTTCGTTCTCAAAAGTTTATATTGCTTATTCCCGGACTTGCAGTATTGTGTAATGATGTTATATTAATTAAATTTTCAAATTTATTGCATCTTTATGCTTAAATTTGTATGCGTTATGAATAAATTTTGAGAAGTCCTTTTTTGTTATATTCGTGAACTTCTCAGTCCTTTATGAAAGGAGAGAGATCACAGGAAGCATTATGGTTACGTGCTGTTCTGCATGATAGATAAATGGAACAACATGGATAAATTGTTCAAACTTTCTTGTGTTAACCCGATCAGGAACTTGTTTTTATTGTTCCTACGTATATAATTATTCGATGAAAAATTGTGTACTCATCTTTCTGTTATGGTCCTCTATGTAGAATTACTATGCTTTTAACAGGATTATTTTTGACAGGCGAATAGTAATACCAAGTTCATTGTCTCAGATGGCTATTTTTGATACTTGATATTAAGAATATACATCATGGTATCAAAGCATTTGAAATTATATTTTATGATCAGTGTAGTTTACACTCTCCTCCTAGACACAGAAGAGACTAAGACAATATTAAATAATTCATTGTACATTACCATGTCTATTTGTATTTTATTCTTTCATGGAATACAAATGCAGTGATGTAATTGCTTTTTCCGTGTTTTTGCTCTTATTGTTCTTTAACATACTGTTCTATTTTTTGAGATAGAAATTTTAATCTCTCTTACATCTGGAAATTCAATGTAGCAGTAGGTTATATAATCTTGTTAGAATTTAGGTTTATATTTACACACCAGAGACTATCAAGAGCTTATTTAAAATAATGGTTGCATGGAAATGCTCATAAATACTAATGGTTTACCATCTGAAACGTAGTTTGTTATGGGTTAAAGTTCAAGACTTACAAATGCACTTGTCTATTGCCTTGTTTAAACTTGATCAACACTTCTAGAGCGGAGGGAGAGTATTGAGATCAAGAAACCAATGACAAATTAGTTTGTTTTGGTCTATGTAGGGGAAAAGGGCTTATGAACTGTGGTTGATGTTTTGAGTATGCTCTGGTGCATATTGTTAGTTTAAGGCTAGTTATATTTTGTGCAATGAAGATGTTGCATAAAATAAATGACAAATATCTGCTAATTGATTCAGGCAGATCACACTGTCACAGATGTAGTTTCTTCAACAATAAAAATCATTGTTTGATGAAATTGCATAAAATGTGTGCAAATATAAATATTTTGTTGCGGAAGAGTTACATTTCCCATTCTTTGCATTGGTCAGTTCATATTTGTTGCTGCTGCCAAGTACTGTGTTGACATTGCAACTCATCAACACGGGTGTTGTGTTCTACAAAGATGCATTGGTCATTCAAATGGCGAGCTTAGAGAAAATCTGGTTGCAGAGATATCTACTAATGCACTTCGCCTGGCTCAAGATCAATATGGGTAATTATTTGAAGCATATTAATTAAACCTTGCATTGCATGGATATTTTTTTGCATTAAGCCTGTCTACATTGTTGCCTATAGACATTTTTTTTTCCTGGGACCAATAATCTTAGCTGTAGCAAATTGTCTCTAGTGATTGCTAAAGAATTCTTAGCTCATACCACTGGACAGACTTTTGGGAATTTATAGGTGGGTAGTCATGGAACATTATTTGTTTACACCTTTTGCACATGACCATTCCACGTCTAGTTTGGAGATGGTGCAATTATGGTTATCAAAAAAATTGATTAATGGGGTAATTTATTTTAACAAATATTATATCTAATTTCGAGACAGAAATCCATCTATAATCATCACCTTTTTTAATTAATCATTTGTGAGACTCCTTAAACCAGATGATGCACTGCAATCCACTTGAAATGAGTGTTTTTCTCTGTTTGTTACTGTACTATTTTCCTGGTACTTCGAAACTGAGATAAAGTTTTGTTTCCCTCATGATTTTCCACTTTATGATCTATTCATTCTTTTTGTCTTCCACAGAAATTATGTTGTTCAATTTATCTTGGACTTGAGGATTCCTTCAGCGACTGCAACTTTAAGTTCGCTATTTGAAGGTAAATATGTGCACCTGTCAATGCAGAAGTTCAGCAGCCATGTCGTTGAAAAATGTCTTGCTGTATTCAATGATGAGAACCGATCAAGAGTAATTCATGAACTAATCTGTGCTCCTCACTTCGAACAATTGCTTCAAGATCCACATGCAAATTATGTTGTTCAATCAGCTCTTCGACATTCTGAGGTTTGTAACATGAGTGTTTATATTCCTATTGCTGCTTCCGGTATCCTTAAGTGCATGAAATTTCCACAGTCGTGTCTAAGCTTTTTTGGGGCTTTGTCAATGAACATTTTGATTCCTCTGATATATTTGCTTAGTATATCTTTTCTCACATTTGCTCTTTACTTCTAAACTAGGGCCATGTGCGTAATTCACTAGTTGAAGCAATTGAGTTTCACAAAGCAATTTCAAGGAATAGCCCATATTCCAAGAAGATTTTCTCGCAGAAGCTTTTGAAGAAATGATACATATTCTCTCCCCTTAGCAAGTACTGTTGTTGTTCTACAATAAAAATTATTTTGGAGTTTGCCACTGAACAAAATGCATTTCATGGTTATTTAACTGTAAGTTGGGATACTAATAACCATACAAAGGAGTCAGTCTGTTTAGAAAAACTTATCCTTCTGCTCAGATAATATATGAAAGAATGGAGAAAAAGAAAGAACAGGCAATTTTGCTCCCGTTTAAATTTTAGACTTTTGAATGTACAATGCCGTCTTGTATCTCTACTTGGATATTATTATCATCTTGTTAATTATGTTATTCTCACTGGCTGATATTGTACAGTGTATAGTATTAGGATGTTCGGTGTTTCTGTAAAATACTATGAAGAATCTCTTAGAATAACATCCCTTGTCTTGTGTGCAAGGGAATGAATTATGACGCCGGCTGTCTAATTGTATTTACAATTATTATATTATAAATTCCCTGTTGATTTTAGAATCTCATTTCCTGTTATTCTTCCTCCAGTACGTAGGTGTTGATTCTATAACTTTCTTAGCTACTGGATAGGTTGGTTTTTCCTATGTGAATATCCTAGGAACCTTTTTTTAATCAGAAGAAAGCAAACTGGTCCAAAGAAGAGTCATAAGTGATCCCAAGGATGACAACCCGTGCACACTACGCAAGGATAGCATGTAAAGACATCATTAAATAAAAAAGAGTATTATCAAAAAGCAAGAACAAATTATTTGAACCTATAATTTATTTCTATTGAAGTGAGTAACTATGAATTGTGGGAGAAAATTGTACCAGCAAAGTCCATTTAAGGAGTCAGCTTTATTGGCTTGGATGATTATACAAGTATTTTCATCCCTGTAAATGTGACATATAATGTTCTAATTAGTCCAGCCATGCGAAGGTGGATTCCAATAAGGTAGAAAAATACGATGAGCCTTCTTAGGGATATCTCAACTTTTTAAGTTGCTTCATAATATTAAAATTTATCAATAGAAGAATCCATGGAGTAACTGATGACATTTCCAGTGATAAAGGAGTTATCATTTTGTATTGAGAGGGGTGAGTTTATGAAATGTGTCCTCCTCACAATGTCAAATTGCCAAAAGAATAAAGGTAATAGTGGTCAACATAAGAACATAATAAATAATTTCTTTAACGAAATTCATATTGGTATTTTTATTTTTATTAAAAAGGTCTTGAATCCAATTCCAACTGCGTTTAGAGAAAGGATGATGAAGGAAAAGATTATCGATAGTTTTCCGATAATCTTGATAGGTATTTGCTTATTTGTTTGTTTATAGTATTAACAAAATATGATACTTATTACTTGTTTAAAAAGTTATAGATTTTTGGTTGTATGAAGGAAAAATTGAGGGGCTAAAAGTTCCTCTCTTCTTTTATAATTATTCTTTTTTTCAAACTCGCTTAGTTTATTCTTTAAAGTTGAATTAAAAAGAGTCCCTTAAAATATAAGACGGTGTAATCACCTTAAAACATTTTGGAATTAGTCGAGGATATATGATTTATTTACTTATTTGAAGATAAATTCATTTTAAATATAAAATTTATGTTCTTATAATACTCCATTTGTTCTATACTTACAGTAATTTTAGTTATTTAACTAATTTTTCAAATCGAACAATGTGATCACATTTTAATGAAGTTGCTTATTTTTATCATAATAATACATTTATCGGACGAAGGTAAAGATGTAATGTTTAAAGAATAAAAAAAAGTTACCAATATAAATTTATCAATAGAGTATTTATAAAACAAATTGCTTGATTATAAATACAAAAAAATGTTTGGATATAAAATAATTAAAGCAACAATATCCGAACAGGAAGACAACATGACACAAGGTGCTCCCATTGAACGATAATATGAAGAGAAAGAACTGAAAATGTAGAAAAACTTATAGCGACCTAATAAAATATTAATAAGTCAACTAAAACACAAATAAATAATTCGATTTAAAGAAGAGTACTCTTAACCTAAATAATCAATAAAATTGTCAAATATTTATATATAAAGTCAAATAATAAATAATGGAAATTTTGGAGTAAGAAATAACCTACTTTAAATAAAATTCTAATAAGTTGAAAATAAATTATTATTAATTAACTTTTAATTAGTGAAAACTATATGAAAAAAAGTTAGGAAAATAGAGATATTTATGAAAAATCAAAAAGAAAAATAGGACAATAATAAGGTAGTCTAGGAAGCTTAAAACTATTGAAGGTAAAGTGTACTAATTGAATTTAAATATTATAAAATTGAATTAAACTTTGAAAATGGTTTGAAAAAACTAAATTAAATTGTGTACTAATTCGAAATTGAACTGATTTTTCTTATTTTGTCTTTTATATTATTCTTGTACTCTAACTAAACAAATGCACATCCTTCATTTGGCATCTTTTTCACTCTTTTGGAAGATTATTTGCTAAAATCTAAAAAATTTATAGGTGGAATATCTGTCCATATGCAAAAATTTAAAGAGGAAATAATTGCTTTTGTTTCTAATAGAAAAAACATTCTATTTATTATAAATTATTGTATTTTTTATTTGTTTGGCTTTTTAGAATACAACTATAAAAATATAAATTGAAAATTTGGAAACAGACGTGCTGAATATTATTTCATATTCATTTGTATACTTATCCATATTTGCTAGAAATAACTTAATCATTATCATAGTTCTTCTTAATAAAAGAAAAAAATTGCGTGATTCCAATACCAGGACATTTGCTAAGTTTTAGTGAATTAAACGAAAAATATTTTGAAAAATTATATTTACTTTTATGTAAATGTTCTGGACAACGAAAATATAAAGAAAAAGATTGAAAGAGAAAGGAATACGGATAAAATAATTATGTGAAAAAAATAATATTGCAGTGAATGTTGTAAGAAGTTTAACATATAATATAAATCAAATAGTTTTTATCTAATAGACCTTTATTGCTTTAGACACACAAGTTGGTATTTTTTTATATATTTTACTTAGGAAATTAGACTCTTTAGTAAATAAAAAATTTATTTATTCAGTAAAATAAATAATTAAATGATTTATCTTTTCTTTGAAATAATTAAATAGTTTCTATTTTAAAAAATAATTATTATAGAAGTTTTCAACACTATATATATATTAAATTATATTATTTTAATATTTTTTAAATATAATTTTTTAAAACTGCATGATATTAATTTAATAAAACTAAAAATACAGATGTACTGTGAATGGGTATTGACTAGTGTTTATAAATAACAATTGTAACAAATTGTAACAACCTTTATGAGAAGAAGAATATTCTTACAAATTGTAACGAAAAGAGCACCAGAAAAAAGCTGAGAGTTTATTTTATTTATTCAAAATAACAACTAAAGTTAACTAACAAGAGAAATTGCAAAATAGTCTTCAAGGACCAGATATAAAACAAAAATAATTTTTGATGAAAATATCGTGGTCTGGAATACAAATTATAAATATCTTAATTTTTGGTCTTAAATATAATTTTCAACAAAGAGAATAAAGCGAAAAAGAGATGAATTGAAGTTTGTTATATATTTATTAATTTGAGCTTTGATCCCTCTAAATATAGATATTTACATAGGGAGGAGGTTTCAAAGTGGTAAAACAAAGACAAGTGGCTCTGATGGTTGGGTTGGAGCATGGGCACGTGCCTAGGCACTGGGAGGGGGAACCCGACACGTGCATGGTAGCGGAAGCGAAACTAATCGTGGACCAATAGAAACGCAGTAACTGATCGGATCTTAAGCACCCACCTCCCATCCACGAACCTTATTTCATATCAATCTCAATGCCACGTGTCGGTTTTTGCGTGATACCTTTTGGCCACATTAATTAATTCAAAATAATATTATATTATTTTTAGAGAGGAAAATTGTGGGCAAGTTCAAGTTGGATAGTAAAGAAGGGTCTGGAAAGGAATCCCCCACTCGTGAGGTGAACAGAGCACAACGTTTTCCACTCCAATCTCTCGCTGTTTTCGTTTTCTTCGTTCTCTCAAATTCTGCGATTTCAAACCAATATTCATCTTCAGGTAAGTTTCTTGGTTCCTTTCGTTACGCTGATTTTTTGTTTTGCTAAATTTTTCCCCCTTTCTTCTTTCGTCTTTGCATGCTGTAGTGTTTTCTCTCATCAATACCAAAACTAACCCTCAAAAGGAAATAACTCCTCAACAGAACTTCTTCTTCACGCTTCTTTTCTCCTTCGAAAAGGTTTATTTTGTAGTCATAGGATGTCAATTACATGAAAGTCGTTTTAAATCAACTCTATTTGTCCTGATTTATAATTTCGCATTGATATTATAGTTATTGTTATTTTTCAGCACCTGCGCATGCATGCCTTATAGTTTTTGTGATTTTTATCTTTAATTTTAATTTTGGTAGTTTGACGTTTGTTAATTTTAGGCTAACTTTGTTATTTTTAGTATAGCTTTGCAATTCCGTGGAGGCAATGTTTGTCAATTAAGGAAACAGTGAAAATGATATTTCAATTTTTTGGATCTTCAAAAAATTTGGGGTCTCACTCGCTAGTTTTTTTTTTTTTTTTTTTTTTTTTTTTTTTTTTTTTTTTTTTTTTTTTTTTTTTTTTTTTTTTTTTTTTTTTTTTTTTTTTTTTTTTTTTTTTTGTAAAGCTTATGTAATCTGGATTTCTGGTATATTTTACTGTCTAAATATGTAGTAAGTTGCTAAATAAAATGAGAAATTGTATGAATTTTGGAGTTAAGAAGAGAACAATAGTGGCTGATTGACAAGTTGGCATCAGGGCAAGGGAATGAGATTCTGGTATAGCGAAAGTTCAACATAGGAGATAATGATTATAACACTAAAGAATATCCTTAGCTCAGGAGTTCTTTTGTCTAACTTCCCTGGTTAAGGTTTTGGCCATGATCTACTTTAGCATAACAAAGAAAAAAAAATGTTTGTCAAGCCGTTAAAACTTGAAGCAGGAACCATTTGGATCCTGTTTTATAATTTTGAGACCTAGTGTTAGCTGTAATGCCAGCTATGTATTTTCTGAACTAAAATTCAATATTGAAATTTTTAAATTATTGACAAAATATTTTTATATTCAAAATTTCAAAATTTGGTTTTATCATACTTATAGTCACCAGAGATAAGTGGATTGCTATTGGCAATTTGTAATGGATATAGGTGCTTATATGCTGCCTGTGTTGTGGTGGTGGTGATACAAGTACTAGCAGGCCTTGTTAAGACTCAATGCTATAGCTAGTGTGTTAGCCTAACATTAAGAATTCACTGTTGGATGCTGTAGCCTGTAGGTATTAATGGTAATTTCTATTCATAATTTTTAAGCTCCATGGATATACAAGCCCTGATTGGCACTGATGCTGTTTCAGTGATTTTTCAAACTTATGATTTAAGAAGTTTAATGTTTTTTGTTGAGCATATTATGTGATTGAAAAGCCACCTTTGGACTTTGATGGCAGATATAATTAAATTAGCATGATATTGGACCAACCAGTTGAATGTATCTTTAATGGTGGATAAAAAGTCTCAGCGGAAATATCAAGCATCTGTATGTACGAGGTATAGACTATTATAGTTACATTCAACTCCAGTATTTGAAGTATAATATTCTTGTGCCATACTATACTGATACAACACAATGACTTGAATTATTTTTTTCTAGTTCAAATTCCAATCTTTACATTATGCAGAATATATAGCCGGCCCTAATTCCTTTCCTTATAAGACATCAAGGTACCATATGTTTTCTTGAGTTACCTATTGAATATAGTTATTAATCAAGTTCAAGCAAGGAAACATTTATTGCTAACTAGTTAAGATGGTTAGGATCTGTGTCTAACCCTTAAACAGCATTTCTTTCTTAATTTCACGGTAGATAGAAACTAACTTCATTTCTCTACTAACTAAAATAATTTACCATGTTATTTCTGTGTTTCTCTACTTAAGTTTTTTCATTTCACATTTAAAATGATGTTCATGCAATGTAGGCAGGCTTGTCTTTACTGAGCATGAGTGCCTTTTTCTGCATCAACCAAAAGATTGCCTCCTTTTAATCTTTATTGAGATAATAATATAGGTCAAAGACTTTTCAGCATCATTAGATACTATTTTTCTTCTCATTGTGTCACACTGATTAAAATGAGTTCCTGTCATTGGTCTCTCAGTGATCTCACGTCTTTGGCCATGTTCCCAAGAGTTTCATTTCTTTATACATCATTCTAAAGCTATGCACTCAATATTGAAGAGTTTGTTGTGAGCTGGAAGAAATCTGACTAGTATGCTGTACTATAGCTAATGCTCAGTAGTGGCAGATGTATGTGATAACTGAAGAATGTTCTTATATTACTTGTATAATGTTAACCACTCTGCAATGTTATTGATTATATCACTATTTGGACTTCATTACATGTTTCATTGAAGTAGACTGTTATTTCTGATTGAATATCACTTTTATATGGAAATGAACTTTTGGTATTTAGCATAATCTTATTAGCAGGCTGTTGAGCAATCCAATCTCAAAACAGCTAGATACAAAGATCTGGCTTGGTAATTATTGATAATCTTCTGAAGTGTACCCTTGAAAAGCTAGATATTGATTGGTCATTGGTGATGGGGTAGCTGATGGTACAGTTAATTTGAAGTGCACAGTACTTGTTAATGGTAAATTTGAATCCTAAATCTGTGCAACATTCCTTCTACTCTTAGCCTAAAAAAGCACCACTTTTTTCCTTATTTGCATAGCCCAGTATCTGGCTTGAGTTAGGTTTAGTTGAATTTCAGTTTGAATCCTCGATGACAAGGTTCTTGTTTTGTAAGGTGGACCTTTTTTTATCAAAATTTATTCCAGCACTCTACTTGCAGGTTAAAATGATCCTATTTTTGTGAATAATTAAAAAAATTATGTGTTATATTGTTATTTCTTGCTTCCTCTTTCCTGCTGATTCCAACATAGTGGTGAGGGTTGTACTTGTATGTGCTTTAACAAACTTATGTCTCATGCTTGTTATTTCTCTCTTTATGAGGTTTGATATATGTTTATCTATTTGTTTCCGTATGTGATTCCTAGTTATTTGAGTAATTCTCTTATATTGTGTCATTTGTGTTTCAGCTTGAAGATAATGTGTGGGATGGATTTGGTGAATGTGATGACCATACAGTAACCCATGCTGGTGACAAGCATAATAAACAGTTAACAATACAGGGAGATATCTGTAAGGATTCACTTCACGAATTACATGGTATTGGAAATAGTGATTACACTAATATCTATGATACCCAGGATAAGGGGGAATTGTACTTGGTAAATATGACTCAGAAAGAGAAAATGCTTGAAAAGGATTCCTGGTCTCATACACCTGAAGCTGTGTTTTCTTCTCGTGTTGGTGACTCGAGTAAAGAAGCCAAAAGGCCAACGTTAGATGATACAGGCATCTCCAATCACTGCTTCAAGAGCAGCAATTTAGATTCTGGTGGATGCGAGCTGTGTGAAGACGATACTATCTTGGGAGATAAGTGTGTGGTTGAAAATGACAGTGTCTGTCAATATCCAATCAATCACATATCCCAAGCTGACAATGAACTCAGTTTTCTTGATAATGATGGGTGGCTGGATATAGGAAACTTTGAAGATGTTGACAGGATGTTGTAAGAAATTCTCCTACTTAGCAGAAATTTCCTTATTTTTCCTGTGTTTTGAAATGCTAATCAATTCATTGCAATCTTCTTATAGAATCTAAATATCACTTTTTAAATTTCAGAAGTTGTGATTTAACGTTTGGAACTGGAAGTCTCAACAATGAAGAGGAGTTCTGCTGGCTCTCATCTTCTCATGGTGCTGAAGGTTCTGATGATGCATTGAAGTCTGACTTTAAGTTTTCATATGCAGAAATGAGTCCGTTGAAAAGTATATCAGATTATAAAATGGACTCGAAGGAAAATATGGTAGGTCTTTCACATGACTCCAATGAAAGATCATCTCCTGTTGATGAAAAAAACAGTTCTCAAATGGAGGTTATTGACGATGGTGTCCCTGTTCCATTATCAATGTTCAGTGAGAATGAGTCAGATATGAAATCTGGTATTATAGTTGACTTGCTACTTCAAGAAAAGGTTGGTTACCCATTTGTTTTATTTCATTATATTTTCTCTACCTTCTAATATAGGTTCCGAATTCCTAACTTTTTAATCATGGAGCAAAAAAATGTGATGTGAATTCGTTTACCTAAGTATGGGAAGTGGGGTGGGATGGGTGGGGATTATTTAAACAAACCCTCATAGTCGTCTTCTCAAAGGTTTGTGACATAGTAAGTTTTGACACATGCCCTTGACCTGGTAAAAATTATTAATGTCATTAAATTAAATTATTGAATATGGTAATATAAGTCTGTCATGAGCTGCCGCAGTACTGATTATGTTTGACATTTCAAGGATAATAATGTTGGAATTCATATATTTTAGACATATTGAGTTGATTTCTGAATATAATCATATATTCGCTCATTTAAAAGAGTTGTGTAATTTATGAAATCAAGCAAAATGTTGTCATTATTGATTCTTAAAACTTTTAAGACGTAGATGTAATAGAACATTAAATAATTTTAGTATATGCTTTTCATAGATAATTTTATGTCATATTCTCAACTTATAAATTTTATCTTGATTAGAATTGTATTCACTAATGAGTGTGCATTAAGGGAAGTCTAGTAAATACCTCTGTTTGATATAGATTATGTTTTTTCTTGTTAAAATGCTTTTTATTTACTGATCAAAGATTGGGCTCGAGACCTTTATGTTATACTCAAGAAGTCAAGATCAATTGTTTCATTTCACTTTTAACGCTAATTTGTTGGATTTACTTGGTTTCGAATGTAAGTTAATGGCAAACTGAACTATTCCAAATCCATTTTATTAGGGTGAGCCCTTAAACTGAACTAATTTGACTCCCAACTAGTACATCACCTATAATTTTTGTTTTACAGCCGCAGAGGAAGCTGCCAAAGCCATCAGCGGGAAGGCGAAAAAATGGTTACCTAGAAAATGGAGGTTCTGTTCATCCTTATGCGCCTCCAGAGCAATATGCAGATACAAAACAACCTTTTGGAACGTCTTCCAGTGGAGTTACATCTCTTGATAGCATCCAGAAACATAAGTTGAACATAGATTCTGATTCTCTAGGCTGTAGACCGACACAAAATCCAACAAGACTCCCAGACTATAGTCATGCTCCAAATCAGTCTTCCCTCTTTCCAACTTTGTCTGGATCAAGATCTGAGCATGATGGACATCTGTCTCCTTCTGTTAAAGAATCATCATATGCGTCAAACATGGAAAGCTCTCACGGGCATTCTTTGGAGGCTGCTGCCTTGAAAACATTTGAAAACAGAGAAAAGTCGTACCAATGCTGTGATGGACCACCGTTAAGTAGTAGTTTCAAAAATGATAATGTGCCAAATCAAATACCACTTCATAGTCCAGGTTCAGCTCAGCAAGTAGGTCATCAGTTTGAAAATGAAAATGAAGGTCATAGTGAAGTCCAGGGAGTTAGCTTAGGCTTTTCACCAGATATAGACTCTTCAGCAGTGCAGGAAAGCTCATCCATGGGCTCTGTTCTGGACCAAACCTCACTTGAAGCAACTAGCTTTTGCCACCTGCAACAGATAATGGATCAGGTATCTGAATCTTGTTGAAGTTTGATCCTGTTTGATCCTGTTTGATCCTGTTTGTATTTTTGTTATCTTGAGAGGAAGGTATTATATATTTATGTGCTCAACATTGAACTCTAAACATGGTTAGCTTTGATTTTGACCACTTATGCATAGCAAGAGAAATAGCATGTAAGTTTATAGCTTATCAGTTGGTAATGTTTTATGCGCAAATAAAGAAGAAATATTTTATCCTCCCTGGCAGATTCCTTTTATGGGGTGAAGTACTTTTTTAAGTCTGGTTATCGGTTAAGTTTGGCATTGTGCCATCCACGTTTTTAAAACGTTCTATTACATATAACAATGGCCATCCATGTTTTTTAAACATTCTATTACATATAACATCATGAAGTAGTTTTTCTTAGGGGCATTGGATCGGTTTATTAGATATATGAAGTCCTTATCTTGCATCCTCCTAATAACTACAGCTCTCAGGGGAGAGTTGATGACAGTTTGGCATGGTTGAATTTTGGACATTGCATACAGATCTTTAAAAAAAAAAACTTTGATGTAGTGTTTAATAATAATTATCTGTTCATGGTGATTAACGCACTTCCTAATGGATTTTGGAAAATATAAGAAAGTGATGTTGGAAGAATGATAGCAGCAATGATTTAGATGTAGCCAAAGTGTTTGCTTAGAGTAGGGTGTCAGCCTCAGTAAAAAAGAAAATTGTCTTCTTGATATGAATGAAGGTGGAAACGTTTGGTACCAGAGCAAGATTTCCTTGGCTGTTGTAGTTGTTCCCACAAGATATTCAATGAAATGAATGGGAAAAAAATATACTCAGCGTTTAAGCAGCAGAAAGGATTATAAAATTTATTATTTTTACTGTAAAACTCAAGAATTTGAGGCAAAGCCTGAAATGAAGAGCTTAGGATTTGTAGTTGTCATGACTATCAGTTTTCGGTCTTGACAAATTTCCATTTTTGTTGAATGTGCAAGTTTTTGTTATGTTCTCTAGTTGGAGTTGCTGTTATGTGACTAACAGCTCACAGGACATCCTCTGGCAAATGCAAAGTACGCTGCCAAGCGGCAATAGATCTGCCAACCGTTCCCTATACCTCGCCATGGCTGAAGCTTTATAGCAAGCACTAGGTTTCCTTTTTTTGGCCCCTACTTATTATACAGGGAGTCGGCTGATCTAGTGCTTATTTGATTTACATCGTTGGACCTGAGTTTGCTTTGGATTGGTAACATATTAGGGTATGCTATGCATTTAGTAATTTATTCTAAGTGATAATGTTGCATATTAAATAGACAAAGCTGATGCTTCGAAACTAGTAGATAGCCCTTTTCAAGATTAAAAAAAAAAACTGAACATTCGAAGTCATGATGCTAAGGTTTACGTGCACGGGACTCGTTACTGAAAATTGTCACTTCATTGATTATAATTGTCTATCACATCATACCTGTAATTTGCTTGATTGCAGTTGGATATTAAAACCAAACTGTGCATAAGGGACAGTCTATACCGCTTGGCTAAGAGTGCTGAGCAAAGACATAACAATTCAAATGCTAATGGTTGCATTGGAGACAATGAATCATGCAAAACAATGATGGTGCAGGATGCAAGCAGGTATTGCTCACTACCTTCGCTTCAGATTACATGTTAGTAGTTTTGTATGCTACGTATCTTTCCTTTGCAGTGTTTCCAAAGATGTATTATTCTATTAATTTATTCACGTACTCACACATAATATTTTTTGGATGTATCTTAAAATACCATGTTTATGAATTAATGTTTTGGATAACACATAGCTTCATTCAGGTGTACCGGATTAATGGACATGGAAACTAACACAAATCCCATCGATCGGTCTGTAGCACACTTACTGTTTCACAGGCCCTCAGATCCATCAATGTTGCTTCCTAACGAAAATTTACCTTTCAAATCCGGTGCCACGGTATGCTTTCATGAATTTTTGACATTTTAGTAGTACTGTTTGGTCCAATTTTCATCTTCTAGTTTATTTGACAGATACATCATGGATCAGTGATCAATCTACCAGTAAAGACTGAGAAACAAGTCTGTCAAGAAGATTCTTCAGCCGGATTGGAGAATAAGTTTTCAGTGGGTAACAACACCAAATGAAGGTGAACCAGCACGTTTCGTTGTGCAATTTTTACTTTTCCAATCGTCGTCGTACATGAGGATGTATAATTATTTCGGGCTTACTCGGATCCCTTCGTTAATTTGTAATTCATTTTTGCATCGAATGCCATAATACTGATGTAAATTTGTGCTAATCGTCGTTATAAGGTAGCATATACTGTGATTTAGAGCAGTGCCACGCTCGCAAGTATTTTCATCCGAAATGTCACCATTATCGCGCAGCTATTAACTCATCAAATTAATCCGAAACTGGTGTCTCTTGATATTTAATTTTTTGCAATGAATCACTTCTCTGACCTTTTTCAAGTGGTAATGTTAAAATTATGAGACGAGAGGTGGACGAGAAGACCTTGAATAGTAACTTGACTGTTTCTGAAAGGTCTACTTATTCAAGGTTCCTGTGCGCTTTTTATTGTATGTGATTTTGTTATTTATTTCCAGATTACCAGTTATTGGACCCCTAGTGGCAACTTTCAATTAAAATTTTACTGGATTCAAATCTGTCTTCCACCCTTGAAAGTTGGAATGTAATTGGGTTGCAACTTATAAACTCGATCAACCAATTCAATAGAATTAGGTTAGACAACGTTTCATAAATTTAAAATCCAAGAACTTGACGCAATAAACATATCGTAAAAATATTGTGTAATTAGACTATAAAGAGATAATTTTATATTTTTATTTATTATAATAATATATAAAAGGAATTATACAAATTTCACTTTAATATACTTAATATTACTTTATTCATTTTTTTTTGTCTATTTTCTTGATCAAATAACTACCGTAAGTCTACTTTGGTCACGGCTTGTTAGCTGGTCAATTAGCTCCTTTTAACACGTGCACTGTGCTACTCGCCGGAACTCGGTCTTCACAACAAGCGTAACAATGGGAATAAGTGACCATAAGAAATGCGTTTTTTTTATGACGTTCGCACGTCTCAGTGGAGAAAACAGCAATATTAGAGCCTGGAAATGAGAAAACACAGAAAAGCTTCACCGTAGGAACACCTTCCCAATGTTTCCATTATTCGGCTCTAGCTGAAAAACATGCTTATAGTTACTCATTTTAAGTCTAGCGTGATCATATTCCCAACGTGTCAAAGATTTTACAAACCTACCTTTTCCCATGTGACAAAGCACAAAAGAAAGAGAAAAGACGGGTATACATGAGATGCATTAGACCAAATAAATGCAATTTCTTCTCTAGTAAATCAGAAGATAAAACTGGATTTAACAGTTTATTTTGAGAGAGAAACAAACATGCATAATGGTTTGTAACTTATTATGGATGAATGCACTACCTTCATGTTAAAACAAAGAGTAAAAGTCAAATGTGATCTAGATGAGATTTCAAAGCTCTCATAATCTATCTTTCATCTGCAATCATAGAGGTACTGGTTGAAAGGGAGTCATCAGTTAGGGACGACCTATCTCCAGACACATCATCATCTTCTTCAGAGATCACCGGGGCCTGTATTTTCTCCACTTCTCTCATCACCTCTCTCATCTCAGGACGCTTCTCAGGGAACCGCTCAATGCAACGCATTGCAATCTGCAACAACCTCAGCATCCCAGGAAGTGCACTCTTTTGGCCAGACATTTCTTTGTCAAAGATCTCAGCAGTCCATTCTTCCCTCACAGCTCTGTGAACCCAACTGCACAGATCCACCCCATTCGTTCCTGGTGGAGCCGAGTTAATAGATACTTTTCCGGTTAGAAGCTCTATCAGAAGTGAACCATAGCTCCACACGTCGGATTCCATTGTCACCTTTCTTGCATACCCATATTCAGGTGATTTGTAAACAACCATGTGCTGAGCTGCAATTGGTTGCGCTATCAAGGAGGCAAGACCGAAGTCAGAAACAAGAACCGCATCGTTTTCATCGAACAGTACGTTTGAAGACCGCAAGTTGCCGTGTGGAACAATGTTTTGGAACTTGTTGTTGAGGTGCAGGTACACCAATGCTCGAGCCACTCCTCTTGCAACCGACAATCTTGAGTTCCAACTGAACGGAGCCCGGTTTCCACCTCTATCTGAAATGTCAGGTTTTGACGGCACAAGAAGTATTAAGATGCACATATAGTTTTCTTGCCAATTCAATATCACCAAGTTGAGACAAAAAGCCAGTTTGTAACCATCTATACGAGGGGAACTGAAGAACGAAATTTTCAGAACTAAAGAACCCATAAAAAATATGTAAAATGGTTAAAGATGAAACCTTGAATGTGATTATTTATATTTTGAGCAAACAAGGATGAATCATAAAACATTCTGCTCTCAGACAAAGATCCTTACTTTGAGACCTTTTCTCTTCAATTTTGTTAAAAGAGGGATAATGATTACGAAGGGGAAGGAACTACACAGTGGAAAATGTTTGTAAATGCAGTAATGCTGACTAAGTTTCTGTATTTAGTCTTTGTTTTGCTGTCTTTTTTTCAGATATTTTTAGTCAAATATCACTAATGTACACAATAGCAAACTAAAAAAATGGAGCAATAGTTGATGTAAATCACCATGAAGTCGGGAGAAAAGATTTCCATTGGCTGCATAGGTGTAAAGCATGAGCTTCTCATCTCTAGAGTGGTAGTAAGCAAGCAATGGCAACAAATTGGGGTGCTTCATATCAGCAATCGCATTTAATATCTTCTCAAATTCCTCCTTAGTGAATGGCTTCAAGTCCCTTAGCCGTTTTACGACAATGGTAGATCCACTATTGAGCATGGCCTTATAACTATTTCCCAAGATTCCATGCCCTAGTGCCTCAGCAGAAGCTCTAAGAAGTTCACTCATTTGAAATTTAGGCTTATCATTAAAGAATATCAGTTCCTTTCTCTCTTCCACTGTCATAATCATTGTCCCCTCTCCTATCTCTATCTTCTTGTCAACACTGATCTCCACGTCATCCTCTTTTTCTATGACCGCGGGAATCTGCCCCTTCGCTATTTTATTCAGCTTCGTGGAAGTGTTATAGTAAAGCAGCAAGAGCAGTATAATTGCAAGCAGAAGAACCACATAGATAATAAATGAAATATTCATTAATGAAGGTGTATGAGAGTGGAGGTAGATGTGAAGCTTATTGAGATTGAAACGTTGCAGCTATGGTATGAGGATTTTAGGGTGGTGAATTGCCAGATGAAACCATGTGCAGATTCATCTCTCCAATGAATCAAACTAGGAACCGTTAAAGTTAAGGACCAAAACAATTCCTAGTTGCAGTGCAGACAATAACAAGGGTATCTACTTACTCATATTCTCCTGAGAATACTAAAATTCTTATCGATGTTTCCAGCAAGTGATGTGTAGGTATGAAGTTTATGATGAACCTTGGAGCTATCAAGTAACTTGGAATGTTAGCATGGCCTTCAAAAAAGGTTGTTCTTCTTGTAACTCACAAACTAAGGACGGCCAATATTTGTCAGTGAGAGAACTAGCCAAATTTCTGAGACATCACATGATTACGTATTCATACTATTACTTTGTTTAGAAAAATGCATACATCAAAGTCTATAAGATTCGATGCTGTTGCCATAATAGTTTATGAATTGGAGAAAATTAAAAAACTTTTTTGTAAGTAGAAATTGATGATTTATTGTCTAAAATTTTAACAAAAAATTGTTTAAAATGAATTGATCTTTATTTAAGATTAAAATGACAGTACATGTACAAATTAATTAAGATTAATATTTCATTAAAAACGGAAAATATATCAATCAATTTATTTAAGAAAAAGATCAAAATGTAATATTTTTACTCACAGAGAGTAAAAAATGGATGAAGTATTTAAATAATAATATAATTATTAATAATAAAATTATATGTTATTAAGACACATGCTTTGGTTAAGAAGTTATGACATTTTAGTACAGAAACTCCTAGAAAATCAAAGAAGGAAAAAATTAAATACACTTTTTGTGAGTTAAAATTAATTTATGGAGAACTTAAAAATAATTTTTAAAAAATTATATGTAAAAATTAGTTTATATATAAGTTGTTTTTAATTTATGAAGAAACTTATTTATTTATTTTTCTTAATTTTTTCGGTCTAAAAGTCGTAAACAAGTTTGTTCAATTGTGTTTAGATGCAATTTTTTTTTATTTGGATAATATTTTAATCCATACTCAAACCTTTATTTCTTTTTAATTTAGAACATTGATCAGAAATACATAGCCCAACCTAAATAATATTATAAAATTTAATTATATATTTAGAATAATTTAAATTTTAACCTTTAAAATAAATTTTGTCATCCGTAATGTATGAATTAAAAAAAATACTTAATAATGAATGAATGCCCTGGCGAAAAAGAAAAAAAAAAAAAAAAAAAACATTGCAAGATTGCCAAGTGTCAGGGAGTAATGAAACGAAAGCAAAGAGGAAAGTGTTACGTAAACAATACTTTATGGGACAAAGTCAGAATATGAGAAAGAAAAACAAAAAAGCTATATAGAATAAATATCATATAAATTATATATGCACTATGTCTCAAAGAAAAATTTGAGTTCATCATTAAATAGGTATTGTTATTACTTTACTTTTATTTTGGTTTAGAATTTTGAAGTAGTTGTCCCATAAATATCTCTCATTAATTACAAATTGTGTGCGTGTATCTAAAAGAGAACAGCTTATCCACTCATCATTTATCCGTTTTAATTAATTAATAACTGAAAATTATGGTTTGCTTTCCTCCATTGCCCATTGGTGAGAAATAGTCTGGTTGGAACCTTGGAAAGACTTCTAAAATAAAATTAAAATAATTTCTTTTACTACTTAAAATTAATTTATAAATAAATTAAAAGTAATTTTTTTTAGATTGTAAGATATAATTTTATAAATTAACTTATACATAAGAAGATAATTTCAATTTTTCTTTTTCTTATTGTTTCTTTAAAATAATTTCTAGAACAAAGTAAATATAAAAAAAATTAACTTCTTTATAACTTAAAATTAAAAATTTAAGAAAATTTTATGTGTTGATTCATGTATAAATTTTAGTTATTATTTTAATAAACTTTTCTTTTAATCCGTGTTTTTCTTATCTAAAAAAATTAAATGTGAAAAAACATATATTGGTAATAAACTGCTTATTTGAGAATAACTACTTATATTTCTTAAAGCAAAATGCTGTCTTAACCAGTCAAATAACATCTGCGTGTCAAAGACGATTGCTAAAATAAACTTGATCAATTTATAATTGGAAAAGACTACAAAAATAAGTTAGATTAAATAAAATAATTTATAACGTAAATTATATTATCTTTTAATCTATTTAATAAACTATCTAAATTAATTCATAGACTTACGAACTATTTATTTTATAAAATAATAATTATATTTAAAAAATATAAAAATAACATTATCTTAAAAAATAAGTAGCATAGCTATAATACATAAAACACTAGTATTAATTAGCTAAACTATATAAATTGAACTGAAATATTTTAAAATATAATCAAACTTTAAAATTGTTTTAGTATCTTATTTAAATTCTATTTATCTTAAATTTAATTTAAATAGTTTTGTTCAGAAATAATTGACTTCCGTTTTTCAAATTCATTTCCGTATAAATTTAATTCAGTTAATCCTAATCCCAAAGCTCCTTGGTCTAGTTGCGCTTTCAACCTCATTCATATACAGTGAAGCTGCTGTCCATTAATGTTCTAAAAAAGAACCTTTCATTCAAAATTATGTAAACTAAAAAATTATAATTAACATATTTTTAATATTTGAATATTCAAAATTATGTAATTTGTATTAATACAAATTACATATAATTGTTTAATCAGTGTTATCCTTAACTATGCAACTCAGACTTGTTCAATTCGTACTGCAGGATTGCAATCAATATGTATTAGTCGGCTTTGCTTACTCATTCTCCCGATAATGACTCCCAAAGACAAGAAATCCCCATAAATACATGCATAAACTCTTCACACTCTCAACCAAACCCTCCATCCACAATCTTTTCTCACTCAAACTTCCACTTCATAAGTCTATATTCCATATACTACAACTACAATATCTATATACGCATATACATATACATATTCCTTCATGAAAATGGAGGGTGCTAATTTGTGGAACAAAGACCTGCTTCCAAAGTTTGTTTTGTTTGCTGTGGCTTTTGTGAACACTGTGCATGTGCAAGGGACGCGTGTAGGGTTCTATTCCAGAACATGTCCAGCTGCTGAATCCATTGTTACGTCCACAGTTGAGTCCCACGTTAGGTCTGACCCTACTTTGGCTGCTGGAATACTTAGAATGCACTTCCATGATTGCTTTGTCCGAGGTTGTGATGCTTCTGTTCTCATTGCTGGCTCTGGTACCGAGAGAACAGCAGGGCCAAACCTTAATCTGAGAGGGTACGAGGTTATTGACGATGCTAAGGAAAAGCTTGAGTCTCTTTGCCCCGGTGTTGTGTCCTGTGCTGATATCCTTGCTCTTGCTGCCCGTGATTCCGTTGTTCTGGTAAAAATTAAAGAACAAATAATATTTATTTCCAATTAATTTCCTTAGAAGAACAACTAAGGAGAAACATCTTTAACACATATGATTATGAAGATAAGTGTATTTAGATAATATTTTGCATGTATTGGTTGCATGCAGAGTGGAGGAAGAAGTTGGGAAGTGCCCACAGGACGCAAAGATGGAAGGGTTTCAATCGGAAGCGAAACCAGAAGTTTGCCTGGTGCCAATGATACTGTGGCAGTGCAGAAACATAAGTTTGAAGATAAGGGTCTCAACACCATAGACCTCGTTGTTCTTGCTGGTACTTTTCATTTCAACTTCACTTCGTTAATTGTATTTTTTTTTTTTTTTTAAAAAAAACATGATTTTTGTTGTTTGTGAATACGTAGGTGGACATACAATAGGCACAACAGCTTGCCAATTTTTTGCTGACAGAATATACAACCCTAATGGCACCACTGATCCTTCCATCGACCCTTCATTTGTTCCGTTTCTGCGACAAATTTGCCCACAAAACCAACCAACGAAGAGAGTGGCACTAGACACTCATAGTCAATTAAAGTTCGACACTTCATACTTTGTTCATCTGAAGAGAGGCCGTGGAATCTTGCGTTCTGATCAAGTGCTTTGGACTGATCCTTCCACAAGACCCTTTGTGCAGAAATACTTAGCCACGGCTCCCTTCAACTACCAATTTGGCAAGTCTATGGTTAAGATGAGCAACGTTGGTGTGAAACAGGGTGATGAGGGTGAAATTCGCAGCAAATGTTCTGCTATAAACTAATTATTATTGTCTACTTTCATTCCTGTAGTTTGTTTTATCACTGGATAAATCAATAAAAATGTTGCAATAAAAAGTACTTTAAAAATATATGTTTGAAGTTTGATTTTTGTTTAAACATAATGGAACCAAATCCTTTCTTTACGAGTTCGATTTACACACTTTGTGACTTTGTTTCCATAAGAATTAGGGAAATTAAATTAGGTTTGAGGAACCCAACCGAGTTTGAATTTTTTCTTACTTTTTGACAGACATTTAAATTAAAGAAAAGTATTTCATGTTATAAAGTTAAATGCAGAAACAAATGCTGCATGAATAAGTTAAACGATGCAAAAGAAATTTTTATTCTTGTATCAAACTTCAGAGGTTGAATATGATTTTTTTCAAATAGTTAATTAACTTTCATTTTTTTTTTCTATTTTATTCATAAGTAGAGCTTGAAATTAGAATATTAGACCACTGTTGGAAATTATGGAATGGAGCCCCTTAGGTTAATAGGTTGTTGCCTTAACCATCAATCATTTAAGGCCTAAAAGAAAATTATGCACGAAAAGATTTTTGCTGCTTCTTAAATGATAGTGATTGAATTGGAAATTCAAACAACTATTTATAATAATAATAATAATAATAATAATAATTATTATTATTATTATTATTATTATTATTATTATTATTATTATAATATTCTAGCAAGAACACATAACTATTTAACGTGTATTCATGTTTTTATTACATTATAATTTTATTATTTTTAGGTATAATTAATTAAAAAAAATACAATTTAAAATATATATAATTTTGTAAAACTGGTATTAAAAAATTATATAACTATTGAAAGATTATTTTAAAATAAAGAGAATATTCAATTATTTATTTTATTAAATAAATAAATTATTTTTTATTTATTGAAAGGTAAAATTGTTCAAACAAAATATGAAGGCATCAAATTGTATCCTCTTTATACATACATACATATATATATATATATATATGAATAAAAACTATTTTTTTTTGTTTTAATCCCAAAAATTGAAAAAAAATGGATGAGGATAAAAAGTTATGAGTATTATAATCTATATAATCTTAGAAATTGTTGAGTTTTGCTGATCAACATTAGTGTTGATATTAAGGATGTTGGTATTTTTATTTTTTGAGCTGAAAGAAAAATCATAACAAAAAAGATGTTATTAAAAATCTAAAATTATATTGAAATAGTATATTTATTAGATACTTCATTTCACATACGACCTTTCAATTATAAATACGTGGTTATCTTGACAATAAAGCTTTCAAAATTTAAATAATTTAAATCTCAATTAATTTCAACTTTATTGTACTCGAGACCGAATAAATTTGTTATATGCTAAAATTCCTTAATTATAATTATGATTTTGAAAATCAGATTTTGGTAGATGGATTTGACGGGTCGAACCGGAAATCAGCATAGTAATCGATCCGATCGTTATATAAATTGGATTTTTCCGGAATCGATAAAAAAAAGGGCCCAAACCAGTTTGAACAAGTGATTTTAAAAAATATACTTTTTTCTAACTTTTAAAATTCTATTTAAAAACTTGTATTTATCAATAATCTACAAATTGGTATGAATTATTTTATATTTTTTTTTATAAAACGTGTTCTAGTCATTTATATTTTGTTTCTTACTTTCGGATAATTTAATAACATATTGTTTTTTACCTTTTTATTTTGTAGGTAAGTTTGTTCCTGTTAGTGGATACCATTATGATTTGTTAATTAATATACGTATTATGATATCTATTTATATAATGTATAATTAATAATGCTATATAATTATGAAATTTGAACACGTACTGATTGATAGTTGAATATCACTAAATAACTTTTGCTTGCTTACAAGCTTGTAAGCTCATCATGTAATATAATTTACCCATCATGCCATAAAGAAATATATGTATGTTATTTTCCTTATGTTGAAATGTCTTTGTTTTTTTTATGTATAAGTTAATTTATTCTTGTTGATTGTTATTAGAGAAATGAGGTTTGTATATTTTATTGATGTCAATATCATTTGATTGAGAGAAATTGCAATAGGTTACAAAATATATAGGTTGACTCAAAGTGGGGATGCAAGGTATGCATGGAGACACAATTGGTGGTGTATTTGCCACTTGAAAGAGGGAAAATGAATAATAGCAAAGTTGAAAAAAAATATACTAAACTAGTTGCTTAGAAGTTTTAATTAAGGGAAGAACTAATATTGTGTTTAGATAAGATTCAATTCTTAAAATTAATTTCAATTTAATTTGAAAGCAAAAACAACAAAAACATTAGTTGTTTTCAATTGGATGAAGGTTAAGATTATTTGAGCGCTAATGCATATATAAACATCAATGATATAATTTATTAACCAAACTCAATTCAAAATCATATAATTAAAAAAATATTTTTAATTAAAATATACAAAACTTAAAATAAATAAGGTTTAATTAAAAAGAACAAAAGTTAAGTGATATAAAAAAATGGTATTCAATAATTAGCGAATCGAGATTGAGATCTTTAAAAATGTTTTCATATTTATTGACTTTATATAGTACCTGTTCCATCACTGATAAAAAAATAATAATTAAATAAATATAATACTCCGTGAATTAAGGATTTGTTTTAAGATGTTGACGTGTCACACACTCTTATAATATATAATGGATATGCTTAGTATTTGTCAAACAGGACCCACTATTACCCCTACCTAACTATTTAATAATATTACAGAAAATATATCCCTATTCATTCGCTCATTCATGCAAATTAATTTCACGTGCATGTTATGTGTGTAATGATGCATATTAAGATACTATACCACAATTATTGCGATTCCTTATGTAATATTAAATTGTTAGTGTTTTCACTTTCTTTTATTTTCGGAATTTGCTGTTTTAGTATAGTTAATATGTCTAGTTTCTAACTAAATGTGAAAACTTTTCAAGAACTTATATTTCCATCAATTAAATAAATTATTACATCAGTATTTTGTATTTATTTTAATTAAAGAAATTTATTGATAGTTGAAAATAAATCAGAGAATTATAAACAGTCGTTTATTAGAAATTAACATTTAATATTATAAATACAATCTTATTTTCTTTCTCAATAAAAAAACATTTTATTACTTTTTAACCATTGTACAGTTGGTTAGAAAAAAAAATATTTTATTAATAATTGTAATTTGATTTTATTCGATTGAGATATATTAGAAAGAGATTATATCTAAGTCATGTAACAAAAAAATATTATATCTAAGTTTTAATATATTTTGTCGGTACAACAATTATCAATTTAATATAATGCGTGGTAAATTTTAAATTATAAAATCAAAGTCGAATTAAAATTAATTAAAACTAAAATAATCTAAAAACTGCGATTTATTTAGTAGAACCACGTGTATGAAGGTTCAAAATTCAATTCAAATTTAAATTAGGTCAGATAAATTTAAGTAATACCATTTCCGATAAAGAATAATAAAACATTTAATATAGAAGAAGCAATCTGAATTAACGAAAAACAAAATAACTCAAAAAGGCAAGCAATTTTTAGGTCAAAAAGTTATACTTTTCAAATTGTTGAAAATGCTCATTTTCTTTTATTTTGCTGATGTTAGAAATATAAGAAGTATCAGTTGGATCCATTTATATTAGAAAAATTTAATGGATATTATTCATGATATAAACATATATTATTATATTAAAAAATTTTAAATATTATATCATAAACAAACCTTTAATATCATTATATTTATAATTAATCAATCATTTGTCTTAGGATTTACGTTTGGCAGTCACTTTATATCCAACTAATGAATAAAAATCAAACCAACTCAAAGAAATATAACTCTCTCGCTCTCAACACTTTCAACTTCTTCTTCTTCTTCACAATATTCACGTCTGAAATGTTATTTAAAGATGAAAGAAAACCCTCACCGGTTAAATCAATTAATAGAAACTTATCATAATAAACATATTTTTAAATCCAACATCTAATTCGAACCTAAAGAAAATCCAAAATCTTCCACCCAAAGGAATAAGTTCGGAATTAAATTTAGAATTTTAATTCCACGTGTTAGTTTTTTAAACATACCATTTGTGTTTAATTGAAAATCAACTATACTTTAAAAAAAGCAAATTAAAATCTCAAATTACTAAGCGAATCGTGTCATCTTTTTGAAAGACAACGTATTCCAACTGAATCAAAGTATTGCAAACGTTCTTGTTTCTTAACATTTAACGCAATTAATATTCGATAACTGTGTATTAATTAACTATCGCACTAATTTGATGATAACGAAATGTGTGGACTAAAACATAAAAATATGATTATTTATTAAAATAAGAAAAGAAAGTGCGCGGTAGGCTAAACATGGTGGAGAACTGCTTTGCGACTGTTCCTGCCAGCTTCCATTTTCGTCGCGTAGGAACGTGACAAGGCAAAAGCAAAAACAGCGATTCCACTTATTGCAAGTGCTATAACAAAAAGTAAACAATCTTTGACAAAATGCACCCTCACGCGGAATGAATCATTCTCCATTATCACTGTATCAATGGCAGTCACAGGACAAAGAACGTGAGCCAGCTTCATAATATAATTAACCTCCCTTATATTATATACATCTAGTTTCTATATAAAGCCGACTTTGCTTACTCCCTTTCCAAAGGCTGACCAAAGAAACCCTTATAAAACTCTCATTCAGTTGCTGTTTCATTCACTTCACTTGTGGTGCTTCATTTGCATTATTTCCAACCCTTTCCTCACAAAAAATGGAGGGACGCATTTTGTACTCTCTAGTGTTTCTTTTGCTTGCTTTGGCTTTTGCAAACTCAGTGCATAGCCAAGGGACACGTCTAGGGTTTTATTCTAGTTCGTGTCCTCGTGCCGAGTCCATTGTTAAGTCCACAGTTCAATCCCACGTTAAGGCTGATTCTACTTTGGCTGCTGGGCTGCTTCGGATGCACTTCCACGATTGCTTTGTGCAAGGTTGTGACGGTTCAGTTCTCATTTCCGGTGCTAACACCGAGAAAACAGCCTTTGCTAACCTCGGTTTACGAGGATTCGAGGTTATTGATGATGCAAAGACGCAGCTCGAGGCTGCATGCCCCGGTGTCGTGTCTTGTGCTGATATCCTTGCCCTTGCTGCTCGTGATTCCGTTGTCCTGGTAATTCATCAACTCAAATTCCATGCATGTTTGAGCAGTATAAATAAGTAATATTAATACTATAATATATATAGGTCTATGTTAGACGAATTAAATAGTTTATACTTGATGAACTTGCAAGTTGATGAGAGTATATGTTATTTGTGTGTGATGAGTTTATGATTAAAATTTGGCTTTTTTTTTGCATGGTAGAGTGGTGGACTGAGTTATCAGGTTCCTACTGGACGAAGAGATGGACGCATATCACAAGCTTCTGACGTCAGTAACTTGCCTGCTCCTTTTGACTCTGTCGATGTTCAGAAACAAAAGTTCGCAGCAAAGGGACTCAACACTCAAGACCTCGTCACCCTTCTTGGTAATCATCACACTTAGACATATATATTATGTTTACACACTTCAAATCAATGACTATATCATAATTAAAATTTGAAAATCTTGTCACGTATAATATAATAGTATCAAGGTTACTTTGTGACAGCTCAGTTATTAGAATAAGCATAGTTTATAGTTGACTCTTTGCGCCACTTTTTGTTACACTTTCTTGTCTAATGCACCCTCATTCGAATAACATATTTTTTCTGTCTTCTTTTTCATCATTGTCAAGTGATTTGACATTGTTTGGAGAAAAAAACTAAACTATGTTTTCCAATGGATATAAAAAGAAACGGTGCAACATGAAGTGCCGTGGAAAAATCGAATACTCAAACAGACTTAATGTAACTATACCTTTTATATATGAAAAAATAATTATGTTCTGACGTTAAGATAAGTGTTGAATTATATTAATTTTGGTGAATATATAGGTGCACATACCATTGGAACAGCAGCTTGCCAGTTTTTCAGTAACAGATTATACAACTTCACTGCAAATGGTCCTGATCCTTCCATCGACCCTTCATTTCTTCCTCAACTACAATCACTATGCCCACAAAACGGTGACGGTTCAACCCGCGTTGCCCTAGACACGGGTAGTCAAAAGCTATTTGATTTATCTTACTACAACAATTTGAGGAGAGGACGTGGAATTCTGCAGTCTGATCAAGCGCTTTGGAGCGATGATTCCACACAGAAAATTATACAGAGGTACTTGGGCTTGATAAGAGGGTTGCTTGGATTAAAATTCAACGTGGAATTTGGAAATGCTATGGTGAAGATGGGCAACATTGAGTTGAAGACTGGTACCGATGGTGAAATTCGCAAGATATGTTCTGCTATCAATTAATAAATTGCTTTGTAAGAGTGGTTTTTATGTCTGTTATCGGCATAGGCAAGTCAAGTACATCATGTACAATTGGCCTTTTGCTAGCAAAGTATTCTCATCTTGGAAGTGTAAAAGTTATAGAAAATTAATGTGATACCATAAATATGGTTTTCTAAAATAATTTCTTATGTTTTAAATCTCGTCAATAGAAATAACATCTAGTAAAAGTTATCAATTAATTTTTTGCTAAAAAAATAGTTATAATTAAATCTAATAGATTCCACGTGTCAATGATATAGTTAAAGAACAAAGGTAAATTAGTTATGCTACTGTTCTTGAAAATTTTATAAATTTAAAATAATGATTAGTGCAGTGCGTAATCTCATGGGAATTGCCGATGAATTAATGTTAAAACAACTTAGCTTCGTATTTTGAGAGCCTAATATATTAATATCGAAACTAACGAAAAATGTTTTAAATGCTTTTTCAATAATATTTACAATTTTTTTAATTACAAAATTACTAATTCTAAAACACTTTAACCCTTTTTCTATACTCTGACTTTAAGCCTTTATTTTTCGTTTCCAATTTGAAAACTTTTTTCGCAGCTAATATTCTATTTAAATATTTCGGGTTGTATCTGTAAGATAACTATGGTCTGTAATCATGATGTTACATTACATTCGGTGAACCAAATCCAATAACTATGACAGCTTATGTCATTGAATTTGTCTACATGAAAATGAAAGCTAATATGTATTATTTAAACCTACGGAATTGCACGATGTCCATAGTTTTCTTTTGTGGTTTTCTGAACCAACATTTGCATTAATTCTAAACAACATTATAGAATAAGAAATTTCCATATCTTAAATCTCTTACCCAATTGATGAGAATAAGTAGGAAACGGAAATAATGGACAGAAAGAGACAATTATTGCTTAGAATAGTTTCAATCTTACACAATGTCATATGTGTGTGGATGGAATAATGATGTTGACTTTTGTAGTAAACTTATATCAATACGAAAACCATTTTATTGCATTTATTACATGTAAAAAAGGAATTATTCCTTTGATACACTTGCTTACAAAAACATGTACCAAAATAGTGCTACACACACGAATGACTGCATCTTGTTTGTAAGTAATATAGAAACGAAATTCTGCTTGATTCCACGTAGAACAAATAGTAATTTACGGACTGGCAAGAATATTATGTTAATCACTAAACATTAAAATTATAGTAGCCGTTCATTAAATTTTGTGAATGGAAAAATGGAAAAAAAAAATGTCTATGAAAATGATAGTTATTGGTTAATTAGGCGTTTGCTTTAACTTACATATGTCAAATCGATAACTTTGTTCTTATTTATCAAGACAAAAATTTATGCAAAACCAAATCATTCGATCTCATTCTATCAATGTCACCATGTACTTTTAAAAATATTTCTCTCGATCAAGTTTCTCAATCCGTAATTTAAAGTTAATTCGAGAAACGGTAATATTACCCCAATAGAATATTGATTTAATAAGTATGAATTACAAATTAGATCTTTAACATCATAGCATAGTTACCAATAAATATAAATACCACATTTTACTTTTATATTTTTCAATCAACATAATCGACTATGTATAACAATATAATATAATAATTGTATGATAGTTCAATCACCATTATATAAATATTATATAATCGACTATGTTTTAAGTACGATACTTGAACTAATGGGCCAAATTGGTTAAGGGAAATATTATTGCATTCAAAATTGTTTATATATCCAACATAAATTTAAAAATAATGATAAAAAATATATTTAGTGAATACTAAACTTTATTCAACATGATAGCAAATAAAATTATATGATAAAAAAATAAAAAATAATAATATTTAGTATAAAATGATTTTATATAAAACTCACATATATAAATAAATAAACATTTTTTGTTAGTAATTAAAAATATAAAAATATAATCTGATAATATATATATATATATATACACACACACATACGTACTTCACTTAATTTAATTTTATAATCATGTTCACTTTCTACACTCATCTAACACTGATATATCATTTAATTCCACACAAAAGGGTTAACACTAGGTTGAAATGAAATATTTATCATTGATTTGAAATTTGAATTATTTATAATAGAAAATTATTCAATATTTTGAATATTGTAAAACAAAATTTTAATGAATAAAGAATTTGAGGTGGATTGCACTTAAAGAACACGACACCTATAGTGCGTTTCCATGGACCAATGTCTGACTTCTGTGAAGTTTTCGTGGTGCTTCGCATGGCTGGGAAGTTACGAACAATGAGATGAATAGAAGGAAAAGTGATTTTGACACTTAGAGGATTCAGCTTTGTCCTCTGAGATTCCACTTCTGCAAGTGGTCTTCACTCATCGGTATGGGATAAGGTATACAAATAAGCTTTGACTAAACATATACTCACGCCAACGCGGTATCATTTGTATTTTTCCACTGCATAACAGTAGCTTCTGACCTTCGCCACACAGAACAAAACAAAACCCGTGACTCCACATTTCAACGCAAGTTGCATTGGATGCAGTTTCTACTAGCCGGCTTTGCTTACTTTTTCTCCAATGCTTCACTTTCTCTCGTTTATATCTTCCAAAGTTGACTATACACCACTATAAATACCTATACCTTCTAACCATCACATACACATTGCATTCGACACAATCATACACTACTCTCTCATTTAGTAGCCTAAACAAATACTATCTACTTCCTATAATCTTGCATTGCAACACTTTCCTCACGAAAATAATGGAGGGACGGAGTTTGTGTTTAGTAATGTTTCTTTTGCTTGCTTTGGCCATTGTGAATGCTGTGCATGGCCAAGGGACGCGTGTAGGGTTCTATGCTAGAACATGTCCTCGCGCTGAGTCCATTGTTAGATCCACAGTTCAATCTCACGTTAGGGCTGATCCTACTTTGGCTGCTGGCTTGCTTCGGATGCACTTTCACGATTGCTTTGTGCAAGGCTGTGACGGTTCTGTTCTCATTGCCGGTGCTGGCACTGAGAGGACAGCATTTGCAAACCTTGGTTTAAGAGGATACGAGGTTGTTGATGACGCGAAAACGCAACTCGAGGCTGCATGCCCCGGTGTTGTGTCTTGTGCTGATATCCTTGCTCTTGCTGCTCGTGATTCCGTATCTCTGGTAATTAATTAACTCAAAACCCTTCAACATTTAAATTTATGTGGTACAAATAATTAATATTAACATCATAAAATATACTCAAGAGATGCTCATTCTTTAATGATTTGGCAAGTTGAGCTCCATTGACGGGGCATGTGAAAATGGATTAAAGAACTCCATGCATAATACATGCAATTTTCTGTATACTTCTAAATTATACTTGTCATTTACTATGAGGTTGATTAATCTTATTTCTCCATTAGTATAAATTGAATGTGATGAGTTAATTATGAGTAAAATTTGGCTTTTTTTTGCATGGCAGAGTGGTGGACTGAGTTGGCAAGTTCCTACTGGACGTAGAGATGGGCGAATATCACAGGCTTCTGATGTCAGTAACTTGCCTTCTCCTTTTGACTCTGTTGATGTTCAAAAACAAAAGTTCGCAGCAAAGGGACTCAGCACTAAAGACCTCGTCACCCTTGTTGGTAATTACACTTATAACTTTGTTTACGTACACACACTTGATCATCATTAGAATGAAAACATATACAACCACGAATTGTTTTGTCAACCTTTTGATGTCACTTTTCTTAAACCCTTATCAAGAAGGAAACATCTTTTTGACTCTTATCAAATTTTCTCTCACTGTCAAGTGATTTTGACATTTTTTATAGGCTGTTCTAAAAAAGTAAGGGACTAACGAATTTATGTATATTTAGGTGGACATACGATTGGTACTACAGCTTGCCAGTTCTTCAGTAACAGATTGTACAACTTCACTGCAAATGGTGCTGACTCTTCCATCAACCCTTTATTTCTTCCTCAACTAAGAACTTTGTGCCCGCAAAACGGCGGTGATTCAAACCGAGTAGCTCTTGATACCGGTAGTCAAAACAGATTTGACACCTCATACTTTGCCAATTTGAGAAATGGGCGTGGAATTCTGCAGTCTGATCAAGCGCTTTGGAACGATCCTTCCACTAAGTCATTTGTACAGGGTTACTTGGCCTCCAAAGGCTTGCTTTTCAATGTGGAATTTGCAAAAGCTATGGTGAAGATGAGCAATATTGAGTTGAAGACTGGGACCAATGGTGAAATTCGCAAGATATGTTCTGCTTTTAACTAGCAAGGTAGCATGGTTTAGAAGAGTGGTTTTATTTGTTCTTGACCAAGTGTATGATACTCATTTTTGTAGTCTGATTTTTCTTTTTCTTCGTTTTTCTGGAGGACCGAATTCCAAAGTGTAAAAGTTAATGTTGTAGGCCTTTTTTTTTTTTTTTTTTATTTTTATTTTT
>Ga0209489_100941_pt1 | contig 58490 bp, 13 predicted proteins | sample SiratrowhiteBW_FD_187527 | JGI IMG/M metagenome (GOLD analysis project Ga0209489, IMG submission 187527) | Root nodule microbial communities of legume samples collected from California, USA - Siratro white BW (SPAdes) (version 2) | ecosystem: Host-associated > Plants > Roots > Nodule | place... | reverse complement strand
CTTTTTCCTTTTTTTTTTTTTTAACCATTTTATGGACCTCTTCGCCGCCGATCACTTCCCCATTCCCGACCAAGTCGCTCCATTTCCCGATTCTGGCGACCTCCTTTTTCCGGCCGACCTCCTCTCCCACCGCCACAACCCCCAGAAGCTCCGCCCCATCCGGTCCCTCCCCTCCGCCCTCAATGCCCACCCTCGTCCGCCCGATCCGATTGCCTCCGGGTCGGGTCACGCCCCGAGCCACGAATCTGAGTGAGTCCATTTCTTTTCTCCCATCTCAACCTCTGCTTTTCTTTCTTTTCTTTAATCTCATCAACTATTTAAAAAAAACCCCCTTTTATCTCTTCCGTTATTTTTAATTATTAATTCGATTTGAATTTGTGGGGCTTTATCTTTTATTTTTATGTTTATATTATACCTGTCTTTGCGGGATGGGGGCGAAACGAACAGCCAATAAAGTGATTTCCTTTTTTATTTTTTTAGTTAACTGAAAAAGTATTGTGATTGGTGGTGGTGGCAGAGTGTGTTGGTTTTTTGATGGGTGTTTGCGATTAGGTGTTAGGCACGAACTTGTGCTTAGAATATGTTGTTTTGCAGTGTTGTCCATTTTATGGTATAGGCTATGTGTTGTGTCTTTATGAGAGAGAAAGAGACCGAGCCCACAACTTGGTACTACTATACATCATTCTTTTTCTGATTCGAGAATGCTTTGGTTTATGGCATTCTGCTCTTGGTGGATAAAAAAAATGCATCGTACGGTGTAGTATTATTTTGATGGTTGGGTCAGGAGTTATGTTTTATTTGCACACAAGTATTTGTAGTATATAGAATGTTCTGTGTGGTAATTGAACCATTTTCCCAATGATTCAGCATCCCCACTACTGATAATTAATTACCTTTTTATTTACTAACGGGAGTTGAGTCTGGTGAAAAGGTTAATAATCTCTTTTAACATGAAAGGTTCAGAATTTTACCAAAAGACGTGTGTTGTGTTTCATTTGGTACCTGAGAGTGTTTCGAACAAGATTCACTCTGATAGATGTAGGAAATCAAAACAGTCTGTCTTGACAGTTTTAAGATTGGTTTGGACTGTTCTTTTGATTTTTTCTTTCTTGTTTCAGCTCGGCTTTGGATGCGGAGGATGAAGATGAGGAGGATGACAATTCATCAGCAAGTACTGAAGGAAATGGGCCGAGAAAGAGGAGGAGAAAGACGGTGAGAAAGCTTGAAGGTTTTGTGAAGGATTTGGTGACAAAGGTGATGGAGAAGCAAGAGCAGATGCACAAAGAGTTGGTGGAAATCATAGAAAACAAGGAAAGGGAAAGGATTAAGAGAGAAGAAGCTTGGAAGAATGAGGAGATGGAGAGAATTAGAAAAGAGGAAGAGGCTAGAGCCCAAGAAAAGTCTCGAAATTTGGCCCTCATATCCTTCATTCAGAATCTGTTGGGCCACGAAATTCGAATCCCCCAACCAGTAGAAAAAGCATGCAGCAAAAGAGAAGAGAACGAAGTTGAGGTGAATGCTCAAAAAGAATTTAATGGTGATCCTAGTAAGAGTAGATGGCCTGATGTTGAAGTACAATCACTGATCACAGTGAGAACTTCATTGGAGCACAAGTTCCGTTTCATGGGATCGAAAGGGTCAATATGGGAGGAGATATCTGAAGCAATGCATGGCTTGGGCTATAATCGGTCTGCAAAGAAGTGTAAGGAGAAGTGGGAAAACATCAACAAGTACTATAAAAGGACAATGGGGAGTGGCAAAAAAAGGCGTCAAAATAGTAAAAGTTGCCCTTATTTTGATGAGTTGGACATTCTGTACAGAAACGGCCTCCTAAGTATTGGAAATGCCTTGAACAATACCACTGATGCTCCCCAGATTGAACAAAAGGAGTAGGGTGAAACTTTAATACTACTTCATAGTCATAGATACGACTTATGTATAAGTTCTTTCACTTCAGTATTTATTAAGTCTTTCTTCTTTTGAATTTCCCCACTGATTACTTTAGTGGATAATATACACCATCCTTTAACTCTGCTTTTAAAATTTTAAATATTAAGCTCACTGGGTTCATATTTAGATTTTTTTTACATTTTTCTGGTGGAGATTCGTTGAAATTGGAGTTTCAAAACAGTACAAAAAAGATATACTTTTTAATATCAGCAAAGGTGTTTTTTCACATACTCTAGAATAACTGCTGTTGTCTTGATTTCAAAACAGTAGAAAAGTGACAAGTAATGCAAGATGATTTGTCCTTGTTTATAAAGGTGACTAAGATAGTTTAGTGTAATTTCTATCTGTTCAGCATTTCTAGTTGGAGTAAACATTTACGTATTAGAAATGGTTTGCGAGGATCTTTGAAAAACTTTACGGAACTTAATTAGGCTCATCATAAGTTGTATAACTATAATGTGAAGTTTATCAGTAAGTTTTCATGTGATCAAATTTTGTTCATTAAACAAGATTATTTTTTCTGTTTTCGATGTGTCAGATTATGTTTTAAAAAATAAATTTTTACCAGATTTAACACGAGGAGGCTACAATAGTATAGATATTACGTTTCACTTGTTCTAGTACTGAAAATAAGTTAGTTAATTTTACCGCCCCGGGCTATTATGGATAGAACTGACAATTGAACTTGTTATGTATGAAGTGTAAAATTAGGTTCAATTATTCCGTAAATCTTTAAGCTATTGACTATTTAGGTTTTTAGTTATTTGTTTAATTGAGTCTTTGAACCTGTATTTGTTTTTTTTAATTGAGTTATTCCATATCATGAAAAAAAAAATTGTCTAAATTAATTGTGTAACTTAATTAGACAGGAAGAATCCTATTAAGTCATCAATAATATTTTTAAGTAATTCGAGATTTTTCAATGAAATAAGCTCCTTAAAATTTGAAGCATACCTTTTTGTGGTAGTTTTTATGACACATAACCACTCGTGAAATCTTCTTTCAATTCTTGAAAAAATTATGACATGCCAAAGGACAAATAAGTTTACTTACCAACTGAAGGTGAATGTAGATCCTTTTGTATGTTTATTACAACTCAATTTAGTCTAGCATTCACATCAAACTTGTTGCTATGTAATATGTTAAGAGGTGTTTTAATTACACCATTATACATCTTTGTACAAGCATCATATTAGTACATTAGGTAGGTTTATTTTTCTAACTTTTTAATATTTTAATGAAATAGTAAATATATACTTTTTCATGTATTTTTTTGGCAAATTTTTATTCAAAAGAACCAATTGCTTTTCAGAATTAAATCACATTTGCTTCTTAAACAAGGGATTTTAAAAATTAATTATTTTATAAATACTTAGTTGCAGCGCTGTATTTTTTTTTTCAAATCGTTACAATAAAGTATGCAAAGTTTAAAATTAAATATTTGTTTATTGTTAGTGCTTTAAAATTTTAGTACTATCATCCCCTTTACGTTCGCTTGAAATAATTATTTTTTAAACAAATCCACCAATAAGGAATAGAAGTAATCTATGTTCTTCTTTTAATATTAATGTTTCCACCTCAAATTTATTGGATATGTGAAGAATAATAGTAAACTGAAAATATCAAAATTATGTATCGTTCACTGATAGTTGAATTATTTAAAACATATAAATGGGTTTATTGAAAAGGTATCTTATGTTATTTTTAACCAATAAAATCATGTACGAAGACCTATATAATACTAATTAAAAATGAAAAGAAACTTCCTTGCTGAAATATGTAAACCAATGTTCACGTGTTATGATATGACAAATGTATGTGACATAATATTTCATTTCTTAATTATAAAGTGACATGTATTCGAATCTTTTTATAAAAAAAAAAAAAACAAAAGTAGTGAACATATTTTTAGTGTTTGGTGGGAAGTAAAGATTGAAAAGTTACATGTAAAAGGTCATCACGTATATAATTTGTCTGTTTTATAAGCATTAGTTATTTCCGTTACATATCATATATAAAGATTTGATTTTGCATGTTATTAATATAAAAAAAATATAGTTAATTTATATTTTATTAAATAGAATTTTTGAAATAGTTACCGTAAAAGTTAATTTTCAATTAATATAATGATCTATAATTGAATTACAGGGAAAAAGTCTTTATATTATTAATATATTTTAATTAATTCTTATAATTTTATTTAGAAAAATTAATTATAAATATAAAAATTTTGCGATAATGTATACACAATATTCAACCAGCCGAGCTATAACCTTGGTTAATTAATTATCATATGTGAAAATACACGATGTAGGAAAATACTTGTTGATTTAGACTAGGAGATTGAAAGTATATAAAGACACTCAAAAATAGATTCTTTTTCTTTTTAAGTTACTTTTTTTCATATATAAGAATAGTCAGGAATTGAAACTTAAGAGGTGAACTCACAATTATTCAGAGCAACCAGTCTATGGTTAGAATTTGAATATTTGATTAAAGTTTTCAATTTAATACTTTAATATTTATATAATTTTTTATTTAATACTACCATATACTTTTGTTATTATTTACATTCATCACTGTATATTATACATACGAGTGATGAAATAATCAATTCTTAAATTAAATAAATGAAACCACCAACAATGAATAATTTAAGTTTCAAATATCAAAATTTTGTAACTAATAAAAGAATGTTAATTGAATTATGAATATATGATAATAATAATAATAATAATAATATAAAATACCAGTATGATAGTAAAACATAAAATGTCTTCACCCAGGCTATATCAGAAGCCTATGTCAGGAATGTCTGTGGGTAAACCGCAGATTAACATGATCGACAAATTATTGTATCCGTGTTCATTGCCCAATCACAAGTCTATAGCTTTTTCTTCTTTATGTTGTTTGTGTGATTTCACTTTGCATTTGATGTCATGGAACATAAAAACAACCCAATCATACATACTTGATTGTCATTAACTGAACCAAGTTATTATAATAGTTAATATACTAGTGTGAATATTCAATCCTTATTTCAATGTTGTCCTATAAATGAAAAACAAAATGACTAACTGTACACTTTTGTTGCTACAGTGTTCCCATTACGCACCATATCCTCCCTCGTGTTGCCCAGCCAGGGTGCCAGCTTGTGAAGCATCTCAATTATAATCCCATAGGTTCACGGGTTCTCCTAACTACTAATTTAAAACAAAATACACCAAAAACCACTAAACTAGTTACCTATAAAACCCCCCTCACACTTCTCTAACCTTCACCAAATTTATTAGCATTCTAAAATTTTCTTTTGTGATTTATCCCTAGTTTAGTGAAATGTCTTCCAAGGGAAATGTTGCATCAACTTATGCTGTTGCTCTATTCCTTTGTCTCAACATGCTTTGCTACACCATGGTGAGCTCAAGCTACATCCCTGTAATCCCAGACCCATCAGGGCCCTACCAAACGGGTACATGTCCTATAGATGCCCTTAAGTTGGGGGTGTGTGCTAACGTGTTGAACTTGGTGAAGGTTAAAGTGGGGTCACCACCAACCCTTCCATGCTGCAGCCTGATTAAGGATCTGGTTGAGCTTGAAGTTGCTGCTTGCCTTTGCACTGCCATCAAAGCTAACGTCCTTGGCATCCACCTTAACCTCCCAATTTCCTTGAGTCTACTTCTCAACAACTGTGGAAGGGAAAGCTCCAACATTGCTTTCCAGTGTCCTTAAATTCATCTCATGTTGTCTTCCTCATATTTCGCATCTCTTTATGCTTGTTTGTTTTCTCTTTTCAATTCATGCTGTGCTCCATGTACTATTTTTTTGGCGCAAATTCTCACTCTTTCAACGTTGTTCTACTATTGGACGTAGGATTACTCATCATCCTCGTTGTCGCCATCTTTGATTGCGTGTGTAGAAGCTATGGTACCAATAAAGTTATGTGATTCTTGTTTTGGGAGAAATTTGTCTTTGCGTGAAGCATATTTTGACGAGTAACCTAAAAAGCTTTGTTTAAGGGTTAGTTGTATAACAGGTTAAATTTGTTACATAGAAAATTATTTGATCGAAAAGGGTGACAACTGTTGTTTTGTGTGTGAGCAAGTTACATTTTACTCCTATAATTTTGTTGACTGACGGAATCTAAATGTGATAGAATATATTATTCTTTGATCGGAAGAATTAATTAACCGGAAGATTAATTTACCGTAATTTACTTTCATAATTCTGTTAAAATGCGATGGAATATTTTACTTAAATGTGATTAAACATTTTATTTAACCCTAAACAGCTATAATCATAATTTTAATTTTTTTAACAATAATTAAGAATATATAAATTAGAAAATGATAGGGTAGAAAAGTGGACTGATTTCCGCATTTAGTCCACAAAATACGAGCCGGATTAGTCCGCTCTAACAAGTTGATTTTGTTGACCCATCCAATAGGCCTGCGGGTTAGACCGCATAAGGTATATGGTATCATAATTTACTTTCTATTTATTTAATCATGTAGTGTCAAATTCATCATAAATTAAGATTGATGATCACGGATAATATTTATTGGTATTAGGAATGAGACTTTCTATTTTGTCTAAGCTCTTGTAAATATAATTATTAGACGTATTTGAGAGGAAAAAAAAAAAACTTAGAAGTAAATTCAATCATTGACAAACAAAAATTAACATCCCTAACATAATCTTTGTGATTTTTAGTTGTCTAGAATGGCTTTAAAGGGCACTATTGCATCCACTTTTTCTTTTATCGATAAAAAAAATAGTGTAAATAAAAAGTACAAAGGAACCTAATCCTCATAAGTGTTTGTTTTTTATTTAAATAAAAAATTAATATCAATACTTCTTTAATGAAAAAAAAAAACTGGATAATAAGTTGAAAACTCCTTCATAACAACTTACCAACTTGCATATGGGTAAAGCCACATTTTTTTTGTTAATGTTTTTAACTGACGTATTTGTATACCTTAATTCTTGAATTCTCAGGATTTTGAAATTGAAATATCACCAATAAGAAATTATTCCTTTTTCTTTATATGACATATTTATAAACGGTGATCCTATAAACTGTTAACCTTTACAATATTACAAAGTTCTTTTCCTATATAAGATATGAGCTCAAAAACTTTCCTTACAACTTAAATCAATCTATAATTGAGATTACAAAACTATGTATGTGTATATTAACATGTTTTTATTTTTTTTAAATCAACGATAAAAAATTTTACAAATGAAAATAATAAGATTATTCTAACATGTTGGGAGAATCCGAGCGGGAACTGGGGAGATCTCAAACAATGAGAACTGAGCTAAACCCATATAAGAGAATGACATTACTTCAACTCAAAACCTTAAGGCATTAGGTCTATGGATCTTCTTTCTTATACATTGCTCAACTTTATCATTCATACCCAAAATAGGACTTAGACTCACACTTGAATATCTAACAATCTCTCCCTCAAGTGAGAGTCTCTCCTCCACATTGATACACTCCCCATCGAGCAGAAGCATTTTTCAAACCCGAGTACATTACTCATGACCCCCTCACTTGTATTACTCATTACCCCTCACTTGTACTGTCATTCACACCCTCAAGTGAGAATCCTTTCTCCACATTGACACACTCTCATGACCCCTCACTTGTACTGTCATTCATACCCTCAAGTGAGAGTCCCTCCTCCACATCCCTCAAGCGGAAGCATTCTCAAACCCGAGTACATTACTCATGACCCCTCACTTGTACCGCCGTTCACACACTTATACGGGACACGCTTGCCTGAAACATCCATCAGGAAGACTTTCGATCGCCCAAGCCGCAAACCAATGGCTCTGATACCACTTGCTGGGAGAATCCGAGGGGGGAAACCAAGGAGATCTCAAACAATGCGAACTGAGCCAAACTCATGTAAGAGAATGACACTACCTTCAACCCAAAACCTTAAAGCAGTAGGTCTCTGTGAGTCTTCTTACTTATACATTACTCAACTTTCTCATTCTTATCCAATGTAGAACTTAGACTCCCACTTAAATATCTAACCCAACGTATATATAAAACTGCTTATACACAAAGTATAATATATCCTCCATTCCAAAAATTATTTATCCTGCCAACAGAAAAAAACAAGCAAGATTTCATTTGCAGCAAACGAGATCTCATATAGATCATTGTACATCCAAAAAATTATAACCACTCCATCTACAAGATATCAAAATTTCTTGAAAAATAAAAATCAAATAATTTCTTTTTATTTTTCTTTAAAATAAATTTTTATGCCGACATAAATATGTATGTCTTATAAGAACGGGAATGAAATCATATTAACTATAAAAAAATTCTACTTATATAAAAATTGAAAAGATATTAGAGACTGGAAGCAGACTTGCTCTCCTCCCTTAAATATTTTTATGGACAAATATTATGTATTTATCGAATAAGGCAAGTGCATACAAGTAGTGTAGCAACATTGCCAAAGATAGAAAAGACTCTTATAAATGTGAAAAATCAATCCTGTTTCCCAAAACATGTTAAAATGAAAATTGTTGTCTATAGTTTAAGCTGTACATGCCAGAACACTATTCATTGTGATCCACCAAATTGAACCTATCAGAATATTGGTTGATATGTTTCAAGTCTAACGTGAAGCCATTCATGTGCCTTGCAAGTACGGCCCTTAAATTTGATCTTAGTCACACGAGCCTTTGGTTTGTCCATTTTTATAAGTGCTTGAACCACATCTTTCTTTTCGCTTTTTGGATTTTCTTTAAGTTTACAGTACCTTTCTTCTTTATGAGAAATACCTTAAGTCACAGTATTTTAATTCAATATGTGTAATGATTTCATAAGAAAAATTCTCCTCGTGCAAGAAATCCTTTTTATGTGAAATTCACCGTTGACGACTTTTTTAACCATAAGAAAAATTAGTGTGTTAAAATTAGCAATAACAAAAACATTATTAGCATAATCTAGATTGATGCTAGTTGGATTCATTCAAAGGTGATACAAATTTTATTTTATTAATATTTAATTAAATGACACTCGTTTAACCAACTGGTAGACTAAAAAATAACGTTGATCATAACAACAACTTGATTCACACTGGTTAAGTTATTTGAGAAAAAAATTATAGAAATCTATTTCAATTTAAGGTCTTTACAAACTCTAAACCGGAATATTCAGAATGAGTTATCTAACTATGATCATTGAAGATTTCTTAGTAGAAAGAATACCACAATCCAAAAATTAAAATTGTTTTTATTTGATACAATCGCCTCCTTATTTAGGCTTTTATTATTTAAATACGAATAAATAATTACAATAAGTTTTGTAAGGAGAATGGTTGCCAACCTTCTTACACGTGTCGCATGATTTCATTGTCTAGTGTGCCAGCCAAGATCTAAGAATATTAGCCCCCACCAAGTTCTCCTTCCTAGGGAATATTTGTCAAGTATAAAGTTGATGACACATGTTTATCAGATTTGAGTCTAACCTAATTTATAATAAGTTTAAATATCTTATTTTTCATATATTATTTAAATTTTTATTTTTATTTAACGTGAGATTTAGATTTATATTTAAATTGTTAATGGATTAAACATGTAGTTACGTCAATTTTTTTGAGAATTGATCTTTCCCACCTTTGATTTGTTCGTGATTCTTTTTCCAGAGACAAATTGTTTTTTTCTTTAGCTTGCTTTGCTTCTTTGTTTTTTTTACTTTCTCATTGCACCAAAAAAAAGTGAAAACCATTTGGTTTGTCATTATTTCCAAAACAATATCATATTTATTGTAATTTAATAGCTCCATAGCTAGACATTTCAAATATCAAGAGATATTAAATGAACTTACTTCTGACGTTTAATTTCTTTACTTCCAATTGGTTCATTAAGTTTTCCCTTTTCCATACGATGAAATCCTTTATTAAATATTAAAGAAAAAACAAGTCAAAACATCTAATCATATTATATGAAGGGCATACTTTTGACGAGTTCCTCCCTAAAGTATTTTAGGAAAAAAATTAAAAAATAAACTTTCCTTCATAAATTAAAATTGATTTATATGGAAGTTGAAAAATAAAAATGTTAACAAATTATATAAAAGAGCTTTCTATAAATTTAAAACAAATTATCCAACAGTTGAGTTAGTCGTTATGCTCATATATTATGAGGAAAATTTGCTCAATACAAAAATTGTTAACTTATAAAAAGTTGAGAAATGTGTCTACTACGACGAGGAAAACTTACGAGAGGTTAATATACATTTAAATCTTTAAAGGCACTTTAATAATTTCACGTGTTTTGAAACTAAGATGGATGTAAATTTAATCTGACAATTGGATTCTTTAATATTAAATATAGGTAAATAGGTTCTAGCTGGCTATAGCTAGATTGAATTTTGAATCTTGGTAGCATTTGCCTTGTGTATTTGGTATTTGGTTGTCTAATTTATTTTACTAGTTTTTTTATGTATAAAATATAGGTTAATTAGCAAATATTATATAATATTTAAAATTAACAAATATATTCATTATAATTGTTGTACTCAAAACTTTAGTATAATATAATATACGTGAAAATAACTTATTCTCTAGCTTTATTAAAAAGCTTTTGGCTTACTATTGTAATCATTCAACAGACTACAAACAAGCACTTTACGGCAGTACAACTGAAATTGCTATAGCAGATTGTAGAATTTAACATCATACACGAAAGTGTAAGTAAATAAACTGTCTATTTTATTTTATTTAGTTTCCTTATTTTAGTATGATGAAAATAATTTTTAGTTCTATATCCAATTATGTCTGAACCTCGAAAATGTTTTTATATTTAAATACGGCATAATTTATTTTCAAAACTTATACATTTCATTAGATTGCAAGTACAGTGATTGCAGTTTAATTTAAACTCTAGATAATCCATTTCTGATCTTCATTCGTACAGAAAATTAAACTATACCCGGGTCGATAAATTGTAACCTCGACTCACGAATTTGTGTTTACATTGTTTGGGTCTTGATGAATACTGTTCATTCAAATGGATTAAGGATGATCGATTGCATTTAAAGAAATTATTTAGATGGGTTTGAAAAGGCAAATTTGAAGGAATAACTTATGATTCCTTCAAATTTCTTTAAATGTGAAAAATTATATATGAAAAAATAAAGGAGAATATAGGGTTCACATGAAAAATTATATCTTTATCCTTGCATTAATCTAGTGTACTTCTGATGGTAAAGGTAGTATACCTCCGACGCTAAATATTAACTTAGTATACCTCCGACGCTGAAGGTGATGTGCGAAGACGCAAAAATGAAGGTATGGTATGTGAAGGTGGATATAATACGCAAAAATTAAGGTAAAGCTAAGGTAGTGGTTTAATAATTATAATAATTTATAATCTATTATTATCATGTAAGTTAACATAATCAATTATAGTAATAATTATATTATAAAAACTTATAATATAATTGATTAGGTTATAAACACTTATATTACAATAGATTATAATAATCAATTATAATTATATAATATAATATGTTAATATAATTAAATAATAAATATAAATATATTTATATAATAATAAATTAATAATATAAAGAATACTAATAAAATTAAAAATAATATTTTTTAAAATTAATTTATAAAATAATGATAAAAATTATAAATAATAATTATAATAATAATATTAATAGTATGTATTTGAAGAGATACACTACTATTAACTATATTAGTGACTATTAATGAGATTTTTTATATTTTAAATAATTGTTATTAGTTAATACTATTTTTTAAACAAATATAAATGAAACTATAATTGAAATCGATCCATTTCAAACAGCTTTAAATTGGATTGAATGATATCAAATCTAAAATTTAAATCAAAGTGATTGAATGAATACCTAAAAATATAAAAAAAAAAAAAAACAAATTGAATGATTTTTCTATTTAATACTTGTCTACCAAATTGGAAAAACCTCCTATTCCAAATGATAAATTTCTGTTTTTGATTCTAATGAATCCATTTAAACAAGTAAACAGTTTTTTTTATCAGCAACAACCAGACCAAACAAATGTCGTGTTCATCCAAGCAAAGTTACTTTGATAATACATGTTAATTTGTATAGGTGTTTAAAATATTTCAAGGGAACATGTCTCCGTAAGATTATTATGGAAATAGAGTTTGTGCTTATAAATTAAGCAGGACTTACGAACTTTTTATTAGTCCTTTAGTTTAGTATATTTTCTTCTATAAAATTGTGGGATTATTAATTGGATGAGAAGTGTACCCAGATATTTCCAGATAGCAATTGAAGGATGAGTTCCTACATTTCCTTGAGCCAGCTTTTATTTTGTTACCATGTCATTTTAAATATACTACTATTGTACGATCAATACCTGTCTTCGTTTTGCTGGATGTTATATATTGACTATTCTTTCATGCTTTCTTGTTTAGACTTTGGACAAAGCTATGATCCAAAAATCGATTTAAATATGAGATTACAAGATCAATGCTCCGATCTGGATATTTACCACATTAATTGAAACGATGATGTATAAAATACTTAAGAAAGTGAAACGACATAGATAAGAAACTGAATAACAGGAATCACTTCTTGAGCAAAGAATTTTATTGAACAACTTTAACTTAAAAGATGATAAGCAAGATTGCGAGGAGAAGACAGGAATCTCATACCTCGCAAGAAGTATTTGTAATTGTATATCATATTTATTTGTTATTATGTATGGAAGTTTCTTGATATATAATACTATAGTGCCCACCGGCATATATGCACGTGCATATATATATAAAGTAGCAGGCACTAACTGAAACGTTCTTCACTTCTTTAAACACAAAAAAACACAAACCTAAGATAGGAATACAACAAAATACAACCTTGAATGTCATGCATATTCTGTTCTTAATTGCAACTGAAGTTGTTTGCGTTGCGTCCACAACTGGCAATTACGTTTCTGATACGAGTGGTTAAAATAGAAGGGGTCATTTGAGGAAACGCGACCCTACCATTGGCGCACATGCACCCAGCGGCTTCACTAGGAGAACGAGCTCCGACAAGGGAGCAACAAAAACCATTTAGCCCAGTTAGCCCCGGTAGCCCAGGAAGTTGTAAATTTAACAAGTTTGTGCAAACACTCAAAGTCAGACAAGTTGATGGTGGTGGAGGGGGAGGAGGTCGTGATACAGGTCGAGGAGGTGGCGGCGAAGGTGGAGGAGGTGACCTAACAGGTGGTGGCGGAGGGGAAACACGTGGGGGTGGAGGAGGTGGCCTAACAGGTGGTGGCGGAGGGGAAACACGTGGGGGTGGAGGAGGTGGTTTGACAGGTGGTGGCGGAGAGGAAACACGTGGGGGTGGAGGAGGTGGTCTTACAGGTGGTGGCGGAGGGGAAACACGTGGGGGTGGAGGAGGTGGTGTAACAGGTGGAAGAGGTGGGGGCAAAGGTATAACAGGTGGGGGTGGACGAGGTGGTGGCGGAGGTGAAACAGGTGGTGAGCTAGGAGGTAATATTGGTGATAACCCTAAAGGTGGCAAAGAAGGTGGTGGGATGGGAGGTGAGAATGGTGGTGATATAGGTAAGAGTGGTGGTGTCACTGGTGGTAAGATCGGAGGAACCAATGGAGGTAATATGGAAGGTGGTAACAATGGTGGTGAGTCAGGAGGTGATAATGCTGGTGACTCTAAAGGTGACAGGAATGGTGGTGATATAGGAGGTGGCAATAGTGGTGGTGAGATAGGAGGTAACGATGGTTGTAAGTCGGGAGGTGATAATGGTGGTGATTCTAGAGGTGGTAACAATGGTGGTGCGATAGGAGGTGACAATGGAGGCAATATTGGGGGTGGCAACAGTGGTGGTGAGGTAGGAGGCAACAATGGTGGTGAGTCAGGAGGTGATAACGGTGGTGACTCTAGAGGTGGCAACAACGGTGGTGACATAGGAGGTGACAACGGAGGCAACATTGGGGGCGGCAATAGTGGTGGTGAGTCAGGAAGTGATAACGGTGGTGACTCTATAGGTGGAAACAACGGTGGTGAGATAGGAGGTGACAACGGAGGCAACATTGGGGGCGACAATAATGGTGGTGAGATAGGAGGTAATAGTGGTGGTGAGTCAGGAGGTGATAACGGTGGTGACTCTAGAGGTGGAAACAACGGTGGTGAGATAGAAGGTGACAACGGAGGCAATATTGGGGGCAGCAACAGTGGTGGTGAGGAAGGAGGTAACAGTGGTGGTGAGTCAGGAGGTGATAACGGTGGTGACTCTAGAGGTGGCAACAACGGTGGTGAGATAGGAGGTGACAACGGAGGCAACAGTGGTGGTGAGGTAGGAGGTAATAGTGGTGGTGAGTCAGGAGATGATAACGGTGGTGACTCTAGAGGTGGCAACAACGGTGGTGAGATAGAAGATGACAACGGAGGCAACATTGGGGGCGGCAACAGTGGTGGTGAGGTAGGAGGTAATAGTGGTGGTGAGTCAGGAGGTGATAACGGTGGTGACTCTAGAGGTGACAACAACGGTGGTGAGATAGGAGGTGACAACGGAGGCAACATTGGGGGCGGCAATAGTGGTGGTGAGGTAGGAGGTAATAGTGGTGGTGAGTCAGGAGGTGATAACGGTGGTGACTCTAGAGGTGGTAACAATGGTGGTGCGATAGAAGGTGACAAGGGAGGTAACAGTGGTGGAGAGATAGGAGGTAATGATGGTGATGAGTCAGGAGATGATAATGGTGGTGACTCTAGAGGTGGTAACAATGGTGGTGCGAGAGGAGATGACAAGGGAGGTAATAGTAGTGGAGAGATAGGAGGTAATGATGGTAGTGAGTCTGAAGGTGGTAACAATGGTGGTGCAATAGGAGGTGAGATTGAGGGTGGGAACACTGGTGGTGAGGTAGGAGGTAACGATGGTGGTAAGTCAGAAGGTGTTAATGGTGGTGATTGTAGAGGTGTCAACAATGGTGGTGAGATAGGAGGTGACAATAGTGGTGGTGATGAATGAGGAGGTGATAACGGTGGTGACTTTAGAGGTGAAAACTGTGGTACTGATGGTAGTAAGTGAGGAAGTGGTGGTAATAATGGTGAGATAGGAGGTGACAATAGTTGTGGTGAATGAGGAGGTGATAATAGTGGTGATTTTAGAGGTGGAAACCGTGGCAGTGATGGTGGTGGTAAGTGAGGAATAGAATGTAATGATGGTGATGATGATGATAAGATTGGTCTAAGAATTGATGGCAATAGTGTGATGCCAGCATGGGTATTTGAGGTAATCATGAGAAAAAAAAGTAGGTAAAGGGAAAGGAGAGGGCCAACGGGTGCAACAACACCCTTTGAAGCCATCTTCCTTCTTATGCCTTTAATATGTCAACAGGTTTTGTTGCTTCTAAAGCTCAACTTTGCGAGACAATTTATAGGCGAAGGGTGTGTGTAGTTTCTTTTGGTTTACTCTTTTTTTTTGCGTGGAATGGTTTACTTTCTTAAGTTAAAATTAAAGAAGGTTGAATATTTGGGCATACATAGGTAGCTACGATCTTTAAAGTTTAAATGTCTAATTTTTTTATTTGGCGAAAGTGACGTAACAATGCAAGTTGCAGCACAGGGGTATTGCTTAATTTCTGTATATGAATGAAAAAAGGCATAAGATTGTGCCTTAATTATATTTGTCTTTCTTGCATTTTCTTTTGTCTGCTGCATTATTTGTTGGCTTTTATAGATTATATTTTAGTTAGCTGAAATAATATGGATGCCTGGCAGTGAAAAACATTTTCGAGTAACGCATTCTATATGTTAAGTTTGACTCTATAATTACTTTTTATTTTTGGGTTTATACTAATTAAAAAGGGATGATATATTATTTTAGAGCGTATAAATAGCTTCATAGGGTATATTTGGGTCAACAAATTAGCTATTTAACATGATTTGCATGACAGTCTTCAGTGAGTAAAATTGTGAAACTAAGTTTGGCAAAACAACTATATATTATTCTGAATTCCATTGAGCATTGGATTAATTAAGATTAGTTTGAGTAAATTATAAAGAGAAATAAGTTGTTATTCTAAATTTTTTTTCTAGAGCTTTCAGGAAATAATAAGATATAGATTAACTGAATGAAAATAATTGAATTCACATAATAAAGAGCTGTATATAATTGAATCTTAGTCATTAAACTTTACATTTTCTGTATCGAATGAGTTTTTAAATTGAAATATGATTCCAATATAATTTAAAATAATTTAAAAATTACATAAGTATTTTTCAGTTCTTAATCCAGATTAAAAATCACTTAGTGTTTATTCGATATATATATATATATATATATATATATATATATATATATATATATATATATATAATAATTTGAATAAAATAAAATAGACTTTCATATTTTTAATAGATGACTTTTATTATACTTTGTTTGCTGCTTAGATTCAAACTTTAACATAGATATAATACTTAAATATTTATATTGGAAAATGAAGCATGGCAAAGTCATTATGATAGTATATCCCATAGTTCAAATATGATTATACATTCATCTTAACTTTAAAAGATACGTGGAATTTTTAGATTGACATTAAATGTTAGAACATTAACTTGTTTTCTTAATGATATCTCTTTATATAACAAATTTAAATTATTATTCTTAAAAATAAGATAACTTTTTTTTTCATTAAATGAAATACGTCTTTTAATTTTTTTCATTAAATCAAACTTATATTTTTCCTTATATATTTATATATATATATATATATATATATATTCAGTTATACTTTGTATCTAAATTTTTTGAATGTTTATTTAATTTTTTCAACAAAATTAAGCTTAAGTATTTAGAATTTGTCATTATAATAATTATACTATAAGATAATATTTGGAATTCCTTCAGAAAAAAAAAGTACTTACAATTTATGATTAATTTTTTAATTGTTTCTATTCCAAATTATATTTTTTTATCATAAATAAAATAAATATCTATGAATTAATTTTATATTTAGCCTGGTAAATTTTTTACATGTATTTATAAATACTCCTACAATATATTAGATACTTAACAGTAATTATAACAAATTTTAATGTTGATCCTCGATAACTTTTTATATATCAATTTAGTTCCTAATTTTCATTAGCATAACTTTTATGTAGCTTACACTTATAATAAAATAAAATAATAAAATTGGATAAAATAATAACGTAACATAATGTAATAGGAACATAGTATAATTATATTGTGTTTGAAGTAGATAAGATAGTAAATTAAATAATAACAAATATAATATAAATTATGTTTAAAAGAATTTTTTAAAATTATATATACTTTTCTAAAACTTGAATTTTGATTTATGCTTTTTTACAATTTAGGAAAATTATAAACAAAATATAATTTTAACTAAATTATACGAATTTTATATTTTAGTTATGTAAAATACTTTTATACTACTTAAATTTTATATATGATTTTAAAGTTATAATTAATATTTAATTAATAATTATTTTATTTTATTTGTTCATTAATAATATAATTTAAGTTTATGACAAAGTTATAAATAAAAAATCCTATAATATATAGTTCAAAAAATAAATAAAAATATGTATTTTATTTATATAGTTACTTTTTTCTCAAGTTATAAATAAACCATATTTTTTGTAAAATTAATATTATAATTCAAATTTAAAAAGTTGAATGATACAAATTTAACATTTAATAATTTAATTACTATTAAACAAATAAAACTTATTTGATCTAACTTAATTTCAGGGAATATACTAAGTAATAAGATAATATTCAACGGCTTAGAATAAAATACAATAATTATCATTTTAATCTTATTATATTTGTACACTAGTCGAACCTAACATACTTCGTATTTCTAAACACACACACACACATATATATATATATATATATATATATATATATATATATATATATACACGCACATGTAATAACATGCATCACTTTAAAAAAATATATAAGATTAAGAAGATAATTTCTTAAAAAAAGCAAGTTTATTAATATTAGTCTTTTAGAATGTTAACGTATATAATTTTCTATTTTTATCAATTATTTTTACTTTTAGGGTAGATAGATTTAAAATACTACAAATTAAAATAAAATACTTGCTATAAGCGGATACATTATAATTGATAAATTATGTATTCCATCAAAATATATAAGTGTAAGTATTAGACTTGCCTGCAACGGCAATTGCATTAAATTATTTTTTGTTGACCTTCCATAATTTATGTTATTATGCCAAACCCTAGCAAGCTAATGCATGTTTTTACTTAATAATGTTTGACTAAATATTTTATTTAATACAATTTTATTAATAATGTATTTTTTTAATAAAATTTATATTTAATGCTCTCAATATATAATTTTTTAACATATATCTACTTAATTATTTTATTATTGATAGCTTACCTACTTAATATTCAGAAAAATAAGTTAATACAATAATTATAGCTATAACTATCTTAAATATATTTAAAAAAAATCAAGTTTGTGTACATTAATTAGAATCCTTGAGAAATTTAGCAATATATATATATATATATATATATATATATATATATATATATTAATTTTAGCATATTATAATCATAATTATATTCAAAGTGTATTTTATTCTTGTTCCTTTTCATAAATTCAATTGGATATACATCATTAAAATTTATTAAATATATTTTTATAATATTTTTTATTTCTATTATTGTAATATTTTTTCTAGTTTTTATTTTTTATCATTGCTGTAACTTACAAAGTCACATCCTTGAGTATACATTATAATTATAACAATTCATATTACACATATATATAAGAGTAAAATAGTATAACAAAACTTAATTTTGATGTAATACTACTTTATACTTATATGAATATAATGTCTTAAACATAGATATCCTACTTTCGGTCCATAATTCACTTTTTCATATTAGAAAACAACCATAAAAATATTATTGTCCAATATATAAGACACAAGAATTTTCAACTATAATTTAATGGTTTAAAGTAATATAACATACTCAACATTCTTTATCGTATTAAACATCTTTGAATAAAGATTAATATCAAATTTATGGGAAACGCCAATAACAAAAATTAATTATTTTTTATGTTAAAATAGTTACTTACATAAACATTTGTTATGAAATTGTGATAAATGAATTTTCTTTTTAAATTTTTCATTTGAAATTTTAAAATCTTACTATTAGATCATCACTTAAGCGAATATATATTTTTATGATTATATTTTTAATATATTTTCATTAAGTATTAGAAAAAAAGGATTTTCTTATATTCCCAAATTTTATTTCAAAAAATAATTTTTATCTTTTAGTTATTTAAAATTAAATTAACTTTCATGAAGCGCTTATTAATTAAAGTATCAACTTGTTAGGATAAAATTGAATATTTAATCCGAGAACATTATTACACTACAATAATAATGAAATTATTAAAGAAGTGTTCCCTGCATTATAACTTTTTATCAAAATGGTGAAAAATCCAAGATGCAGAATGAAAACTAGACACAGTTATACTGAATAGTTGAAATAGTATAATTTAAGTGCACTCTCTTTGTCCCTCCTCTTCGTGGGAGAGAACACCGGGCTTGGTTTCGTACTCGCTTGATCTTAGAGGAAACTGGTAAAGAGGGTGAACATGAGAAGATAAAGAAGGGTATTGGAGGATTATTTATTTATTAAGAATAAAAACGTAATTTCACTTCCCTTATAAGGGTACAAGTAGAAACCATGGAGGTACGGGAAGAAACAGTCCAAATAGAAACCGAAATAATTTAAACATAACTGTAAGCTAGAAAAAAGTTTATAAGAAATGGATAAAATTCACATAGTAATTTCTGAAAGATATGGTACATTAAATTAAAACTGACATTTTTTAAGGGAGAATAAAAAAAGGTAATAAAATTAAGAGTAAAGTAGAAAATTTAAAATATAAATACATATAATGAAATAAGAAACAAAATTCAAAGTATGTTCCCCTTTTATTTTTCACAAGTTACTTAAAAGTTAAATAAAAATAAGAGCTTTATAAAAAAAAAAAGTTAGAATTGTTTACTAATTTTTATTTTTATAATAAATCAAATGATATCTTTAATAAAATATCAAATTTCATCTATATCAAAAACTAAATTCTATCTTTACCAAAAATCAAAATTTATTTTTATCAAAAATCAAATTTTATCATTATCAAAATTTTATTTGATTTTTACCATTAATTCTTTAGATATTTTTTTTAACAAACTAAAAATTCAAATAACAATTTTATAAATTATTATAATTTTTTTTCAAATATCAAATTTAATATAAAAATACAATCACAAAATTATTATAATTTATTCTAATATAATTTATTATGCCAAATTTAAATTTATTATGAAATATAAAATAACATAATTTATCATTTTTTTCCTATTATAATTAATTAGTTAAAAAAACCTATAAAACATTTTATTTTATTTTCTTTGTATTAATTTTTTATAATTTTAATTTAATTATTTTTATCTTAATATTAATAAACTAATAATCACAATTTTTAATAACTATTGCAGAAAAAATAGTGCTATTACAGAACAATACAAAATGCTATTTAGATAAATAAAAAATAAAAAGATGTTAATAAAGTAAAAATGTCAATAAAAACATCCATTTTCAAGTAAAGCAAAGCAAATGCTAAGTAAAATTTATTTAACATATACTTAAGTAAAAGTAAAAAATATAAATATATGAAATTTTTGATATTTTTTAAAAAAAATCCCGTATCAGCAATTGCTTACTGCACCCCTATATTTACTTTCTGCACCTATCCAAATATGTGAATAGATATTTATACCATTATAAGAAAAAAGTTATTTAAAGACCAATTTTTAACTACCAAATAAAATAATTGCTAATTGTGACCAAAATAGTCACCAAAATAAATTTTGGTTGCTAAAATAACTATAAAACTAAATTTTAGTAACCAATTAAGTAAAAATAATTAGTATTTAACATGAGCTACCAAAGTTGTAGTGACCTACGCCATTAGATTCTAGATTAGTATCTAATTAAGTTAGAGACCAATTTAGAATCTAATGGTATAGGTCACTAAAACCTCGGTAGCTAATGTTAGATACCAATTATCTTGACTTGATTGGTAACTAAATTCAATCATTACTTCTATTTTGTAGTTATTTAGCAACCAAAATCTAGTTTAGTAACTATTTTGGCCACAATTAGCAACCATTTCATTTGGTAGCTAAAAATTAGTCTCTAAATAGTTTTTTTCTTTTAGTACCTTGTTAATAAAGACAAAAGAGGTTGGGGTATTCTAAAAAATGTTTTTCGGAAGAGACTGGGTTGTGGGGGTGTGAAATGCCTTACGGAAAATGTTTTTCGTAAGAGGTTTTTATATTATGAAAAACATTTTCCGTAAGAAGTTTTTGTATTATGGGAAACGTTTTCAGTAAGAGGGTTTTGTATTATGAAAATCATTTTTCGTAAGAGGGCTATGTATTATGAAAAATGTTTTCCGTAAGAGTTTTGTATTATCTAAAACATTTTCCTTAAAAAAAAAATTGTATTATGAAAAACGTTTTCCGTAAGAGCTTTTTCTATTATGAAAAACATTTTCCGTAAGACATTTCACACACCCCACAACCCATTTCAGAATTCGTTTTCCGGAACCCATTTTAAGGATACTAATACTACAACAACCTTATACCCACTTTGCACCCTATGTAATGCAAAAACATAAGTCGCCTACCTTCCACTCACGATGGACAAGTTCTTCGTGCATCCTAATACCCTATTCTTGCACCCCAATATAAAATTTTAATTCCATAATTGTCCTATGACATACCCATCAGGTTTACACTGTCAAAAAAAGAGAACCGGATGACACCCCCACTCGGTTCACATGCGAAAAAATTGACAACCGGATGAGTATGTCATCCGATTGTCATTTTATTTTGAAATGACAATCGGATGACATGTTCATCCGGTTGTCAATTTTTTCGCAATGAACCGGATGGGGTGTCATCCGGTTCTCATTTCCAAATCAAAACAAGAACCAGATCCGGTTCTCATACTTCAAATCGGAAAATTCCTCCGTTCACCGTCGACAGCGTCTCAAACCCCAAATCAATTACTCTAATCATCAATATCACTTACTAATTACTAATAAACACCAAAAATTACTTACTTATTGTTTGTTTGAAGGATTAATCAAAGATTTGGAAGAATGGAAACAAACCAATGTTGAATTTGTGAATGGGTGCTGAAATGACAACCGGATGGAATACTCATCCGATTGTCAATTTTTTCGCAATGTTAACCAGATGGGAGTGTCATCCAGTTCTATTTTGTTGTCAGTATGTTCCGAATAGGAGTTGAGGAGTGGAGGCTAATTTAGTCTTTATATTTTTACAGTTGAAAGCATAACTGTCATTTCATATTTTGTACGAGGGTGCAGAACTCGTCTTCACAATGATGTTACTGGAAAAGTTTTCTTTGCAATACTTTCCACCACTGTTGTTGGAAAATGTCCACATCACTTAACAATACCCACTGTACCACACTCATTTTTGAATATTTTAATAAGAATATTTATGGTATTATGATATTCTGATGGGTGCAGGAAGGAAATATGAAAATGCAGTAAGCAATTGCCTTCTATATCATTGCGCATAAATTGAGTATACATTTGTTAGAAGTGATGAGATTAGGGATCACACAAAAAATATTGAGAGAACGAGAAAAAAATAGTTTCAAAAAATGTCTATTCCAAATGTCCTTAGTGTTCCTATCATTAAAAAATATTTTTTTTCTAATTTGTTCTTTAAAAGATTAAAAAATATTATATTTATTATTAATATTATAAATTCATGCGAAAGAAAAGTAATAATACATATATTCATCATCAAGTATTTAAAATTGAGATTTTAATCGCAGTATCATCAAGTATTCAAAATCGAGATTTTAATTATAGTATGATTTTGCTATATATCTGTGATCAGAACAAAATCTTAAGATATTTAAATAAAACCATAAAAGATTGTTTGCAGCTTCCAGGTTCATTTTGTGTACATGAATTCAGCTTAAATAAAGGATAATTTTAATTAATAATTAATGTAATTAAAATTTATTTTAATATATGTTGTCAGTATTAATATTATTTAACTCAAATTAATAAATTAAATTAAATTTTACTACGTTTTTTCAACTTTATAATACCTATTTATTAATTATATTATTAAATTTTAATTAAAATAAATTTCAAATTCAATTAAAAATTAAGAGTATTTTCTGTTATTGAATTTATTTTCTTAAAAAAATGAATTTCAATTAAAATAAAACCCACTTAAAACATTTTTAACTTTCATCTCTTCTTCATCATATAAAATTAAAAAATCACCTATTCAATTTATGATAACAAAACAATTTATATAAAAGTAAAATTTATGGACCGTTTTATAATTCTACAAAAGTAATCATAATTTTTATTTGAAATATTTATCCATCTCTACAACACATCCATCTTAATATTTTAAGTAAGTAAAACTTAAATTAATAAGCAAGAATAAATGAAATATTTGACCACATGCGAAATGAAGCATCAGCCTAGTCAATGGTCCAACCACACTTCCCTTGCTTGCATTGTTTTGTTTTTATGAGAATGGAACAGTCCTATTTTGTTGTCTTCCACACCAGCTATAAATTGTGTGGCAGAGTTGAGCTCTAACCAACACAAACAAGAGCAATTGTTCATCCACCAATTAAGCTCTGAAGAGAAATTGTGTTCAGAAAATGGGTTCCAAGAATGTTTCATCCATTGCCCTTCTGCTCTCCCTCAACCTCCTTTTCTTTTCCATGGTCAGCGCCCACACCCTAACCTCTGCCAAGTGCCCGGAATTGCACGTCTGCGCCAGCATTTTGCAGCCCCCTTTCAAACCTGCCAGCAATTGCTGCCCCCTCATCGGTGGTCTTGTGGACCTTGACGCTGCCGTGTGCCTCTGCGCCGTTCTCAAAGTCAACATCGGTGGAATAGTCAGCATTAACCTAGACATTCTCGTCAACCTTCTATTAAACACCTGTGGACGCAAAACGACCACCTTCCAATGCCCACATTAAGAACATACATACATGCATCTATCTCATGCATCATATGCTGTTTCTTGCTCTGTCTTTTATGTCAATTTGAAGTACTGTTATTGTCTTCTGCGTTCTATATGCCAGTTGACACTAAAATATAGTACCATAAGATTAATGTTAATAAACTGATCCATTCTGGAAATACAATTGTGTTGTTGTTATCTTCATAGGGATCTAATTTATCTTGCTCTTCAATTGTTTATCTTCTCGTAGTGAAACTTTCACTATACACAATCGTTCAGGACATGTTTCAGATGCAACACCTCACATTTCAATTAAACTCAACTTCATTAGGATTTAAACTGTTGTAACTAAAACAACAAACATATCCTTAATTATTCAAGTTCTAATGTGTATATATATATAATGGGATTCATAACGAATATGTTTTCTTTTTAGCGCACCCTCCGAAAGGCTTGCCATGAGTAAAAGAATTTTTTTTTCACAATTAATTTTTTTAATAACAAGGAGTACTACTTTGTTCAATTTTAAGGACGGATTTTCTTTTGCAATTTGACTATAATTGTATAAAGAATTAAAATGTGGGGCTGAGAACTTTAAATTAGTAGAAATGAGAAATGTAAATGATATATAAGAAAAAAGACTTACATATTTATTTCTTTAGAAAATAAATTTTTTTAATATGTTTTAGGTCATTTATTTGAATTGACTCATAAGTGAGACTTTCTTTTCTCAATATATGTATTAGAAGAATCCAATACATTGAACCTGTAGTCATTTTCTACTAGTTTGAGTTTTCAACATTTCTAAAATATAGAAAACATTAACTTTATTCATCAATAATGTTTGATATAATTTTGAATAGAGCTCTTTTGATGCGAGAGTATCTATTTTTATCTAAAACAGTACACGTAATTTTATTACAAAATATAGTTTTTTTTTATATTAAGTGAATAATAATTTTAATAAATCCAAAACAGATGTACTATATTTTTTATTTTTAGTTACTCCCGTATTATTGTTTATTGTTGACAAGCTATTCTTTTACAAAATAAGTTATTTTTAGTCTCCACTTTTTCTCTTTCAAAAGCTTAGTTTAAATTCGGCCGGGTATTAGTTTTTTATTATACATTATAACTAATATTATCAATAATATTATTCCTATTATTATTAATATTACTTTTTATATTATATTTAGTATTAATATTAACATTATAATTAATATTATCAATAATATTATTACTATTATTATATATGAAATTAATATTATTAACTTATATAATTAATAATATTATTAATATTATATTTAATATTTTTTATGAATTTTATTATTATTATTATTATTATTATTATTACAATTAATATATTACTATTATTCTTAATATCATTAATAATAATAATAATAATATTATTATTATTAATGTTATTAGTGATATTATTATTTTTAATATTAAAATCAATGTTATTTTATATTAACAAAAACGGTGTATAACTCTATTATTATTGTATTTAAGCATAACTCAATACAAACAAAAACAATCCTATTCCTTGTGTTTACTTTCATTTTTAAGGTTTTTCTGTAGAAACTACAAAATATAAATATTCTAAGGTGATAATACGTTTACATAACTGTTTATTCTTTATTTTCATTTCACACCGGTATATATTATTATTTTATTTATTATATAATATTATATTATAAAAAGCGAATGTTAAACGTGTGTAAGTTATTAGCAGTTGTATCAAAATAGTTTTATTCATATTCTAAAGGAAGATGATGGTTTAACATTAATGTTCATTATTAATGTTAATTATATACTTCCATTTGACATTTATTTTTATTAATAAAATATTATATATTAATAAAATAATAATATATATGAGCATTAAATGAATATAAAAGATAAATAATAATATCAAAATATTATTATTTTATTTTAAATTCTGATAAATTTTTTTTAAAATATTTCTTTGACACTGCTATTAAAACATTCATTTGACACGGTTTAATATTAAAAAAATATTATATATTAGTAAAATAATAATATTTTTTTAAGTGTAAAATGCGAGAATAACGTGAATGGTGTTCAAATATCACCACCTTTGGTAATCTATGCCTGCTGAATACAAAATGCAAACAAGACAAAAACATATACATCCTTTGCCTATAAAATTGGCACAATGAAGAGAGAAAACTAATAAGCATATACTAAGTATATTTGTGTGAATCTGTTTGGAAAATGCGTTCCCACAAGAGTGTATGCCCTTGTTCTGCTCTTCCTCAACCTCCTTTTCTTTTGCATGGTTAGGTCACAGTCTGCGGACATAACGTGACGGTAGTTGCTGCCCTTCCATGGCTCATCTTTCAGACCCTGATGCAGCAGCTTGTCTTTGTGTTAAGGACGTTACTGTTCACGTCTTCTGCGTTGGTATGCCAGGACACTGTAACTTTATTACCAATAAATTAAACGTCCATACATAATGCTAATTAACTGCACTGTTCTTCATCTCGTTGATAAGATCTTCTCTCCTTCCTCGCTATATTCGTTGATCGGCTTGTTATACCCAAACTTGAATAAACCAAAGTTCTGTGTTAATATAGTGTGAAACTGTTTTATAAATTCAAAGGATAAAGTTTAAGTTAAATAGATGACGTATATTTTATTATTTAAAAGTTATAAGGTTAAGTATAATATAAAATAAATTTATTCTTTATTAATGAAAAATAATTTATTTTTCTAAATTTAAGTAGTATCACAAAATGGTGAATTTATGTTGGACTTTTTAAAATACCCACGATACCGTAAACTTTATTATTTAAAATTACAAATTTACAAAAGTAATATAATATAATATAATAGAGATGATTTTAGGAGTATTCATCACGATACAATTGTTGGTACTTAGAGATCTTCAACATTCAGAAGGAACCTCCTCATATAATATTTAATTATGTAATTACATTTATGTTTATAATAAATACAATAAGAAACTAATCCGTTATTATCTAATCTCAATAAATATTATATTTTTAACAATAAATGTTACATTTAAGACTTGTATTCAAGTGTAATTTACAAATCTCTAGTTCCAAAAATATTGTTTGAATGCTCCGGCACATTGGTTAAAAATATTTAATTGTTTTGTATTTAATCAAAACTATCCTTAACTTCTTAATTATTTTGTGTACCCTTTCCATATAAGCGAGACTATATTAATTAATCTTAATCACATGAAAGGATGTAATTGAAAAAATATCTTAAAAAATTATTGTTTGAAAAAAAAAACTAAAAATATTTATGTTTCTATTTCTTTTAACGGTCATATTTTTTAAATATTTTTTTACTGAACCATAATTTTCAAAACTCAATGCATTATTAATTACTATTTTATTATTTATATTCTTATTTTTATATAATCTTGTATTACATATATGCATATATTATTATAAAAGAAGTAAAATAGAAAAATATTTAAAGCATTTTATCGAAAAAATTATTCCGTATATTAATTTATCTAGAACAATCTTTAGAAACACTAAAAATACGGAAATCGTTTGATTTTGGAAAAGAGGTAATATATATATATATATATACATATATATATATATATATATATATATATATATATATATATATATATATATATGTATATACGTTTTTAATTACATATAAAGATGTCGTCCTCGTAACTTAAAGGTAATTTTTAAAAAAAATAAGTAACTTTTAAAAAATCATTTATTTAAGAAGCTTGCTTCTTAAAAACCTTAAAAGCAGTTTATTTTTAAAATAAAAATTTACACAAACGACAGATTTCTTTATTTTTATTAAAACGTTTTTTAAAACAAAAATAAATACAAAATAATCTGTCCATTGTTTAAAACAAGTATACAAAAATATTATTTTAAAAAAATTTGTTAGATCGATTATTTATCACGAAGTCAAAAATTTCTTTCATTAATCAAAACCCAATTCTTTTTACTTAATATTTTAATAGTACTATCATGATTTGATCGTGACTTAGTTCACAACTAATTTAAATCTAAAAATACTACACACTATTATTTTAAAGAGGATTAATATTTTAAAGAAAAAAAGAACTATTTTGAAGAAAAATTTTACTATTAGAAGTAGGTTTAAGGTCGTTTTTGATATAATAGAGGTGGATCAACCAAGTTTATTATCTTACACGTGAAATAAACTCATTAAACTTGTTTATTAAACATTAATGAAAATTAAGTGTAGATCCACATTGCTAATAAGAATTATTATACTGGTTTGAGAATGGGTCTAATGAACAGTGAGTTGACCCAATATTATTCCTTTAAATAAGAGATACTCCACATGTGTATGACAACTGTTCTCATTACTCTACTCATACTAACTTGATCATCGGAATGTTTTTGCAGATATTCTCCCAATCGAGTTCTAGAAGACGTTTAATTTAGAGATTTTACCTAGTTTTCAAAAGACAGTCCAAGTATTCCAAGTCGGTTCCACAACGTCTTTTAATACAACCTACTCATTCTATTCGGAATATTTATGTGTGTACTGTGTACCAAGAAGAATTCTATCACTAAAAGTCTATTTGAGGTCATGCATAACAAGGCAGAGGTGGACAAACCGAGTTCATCATCTCAGTAGAACAAGCCCACTAAACCTGTTTATCAAGCATTAATCAAGATTAAGTGAATATCCACAATGCTATAAGACTTATTATCCTGGGTTTAAGGTTGAGTCTGATGAACAATGAATTGACCCAATATCATTTCTGTAAATAAGGAATACTATTGAAGATATCACATCCACTAGAGATGAGGTCTTTCAATAGTTTATAAATAGGTACAAATCTCACCTTATAAGCCGGTTTTGTAAGGTTGAGTTAGACTTAAAGTATACTTCATAATATGGTATCAGAACCTATCCTAGCAAGGTTATTGGGCCTATCAGGTCACCCGTTATCGGATTGCTATCGGACCACCCTTACATATAAGTTTCACACCAGTTTTGTCATATTTAGTTAGGCTTACAGTCCACTTCTAATATAATATTAGAGCTTATTCTACGAGATTGTTGGACCTATCGAGCTGATATCGGATCATTCTTACATATAAGTTTCACGCTTAGTTGAGGAGTTTTCTACCTGATAGGAGTATATTGAAGATCACACATCGACTTCCGAAACAAAAGTCACACATCTTCTCTCTATAAATAGTGACAATTTTCACATACTTTGTTCATGCATTCAACCTCTTTTAAGAGAAAGGAATCACTATACTTGTTTGGAAAATGGGTTCCAAGAGTGTTGCCCCCGTTGCCCTTATGCTCTCTCTCAACCTGCTTTTGTTTTCCATGGTTAGCTGCAACACCCAAAGCCCTACCCATCATCACAAACCAATTAAGTGCCCGGGATTGCATGTTTGTGCTAACATTTTGCTGCCCCCTTTTAAACCTGACAACAATTGCTGCCCCCTCCTCGGTGGTCTTATTGACCTTGAAGCCGCTGTGTGCCTCTGCGCCGTTCTCAAGCTCAACCTCGGTGGAATAGTCAGCGTTAACCTAGACATTCTCGTCAACCTTCTATTAAACGTCTGTGGACGCAAAAAGACCACCTACACTTGCAAATAAGAAGACAACATGTTTCGCCTCCATCCTATTATGTTCTGTTACTTCATTACATTCTCTTTGTTTTTCCGTGTTTTAAAGTTAAGGATGTTATTACTATTCGTGTCTGCTTCATGTATATGCCTGTAGACACTATAATATTATTACACCTATAAATTAACGTTTGGTCACTTGTCCTCTTGTGGATGAGGGTCTTATCTTCCTCCTCCCTATCTTTGTTTATCTTCTTGTTGATCGATAACAGTCCTTGGGTTTTGTATTTTCTTTGAGTATAAGGCGGGAAAGAAGAAAAGGCATTAATTGTTTTATTAATGATATTAAAATCAGATTGAATCTTTTGACCAAAACAAAAGTTGTGATTACAATTTGATTTCTGGGAATTGGAGCATTAAATTATGGTCAAGCTTTGGTGTATTTTATTAAGGTCTGCAATATGACAAGATCAAACTAACCAGTGTCGATATTTATTTGGACGATATGTTCTATCAATGATTTAGTTCTTGCAAAGTTTTGTCTCGCTACTAATCAATGGATTAAGATATTTTTAAAATATCTTTTTTTATTATAATAATAATAATAATAATAATAATAAATATCTTTAATAATATTAGAAAACTTAAATATATTAAAGATAAGATTTTTAATACATACAAAATTTTATAAGTAAAATAGAGTTAGGATTAAAGTATAATTTATTAAAATCTACCTTAACAAGATTAATAGACCTATTATCAAACTATTTAAAATATATAGTCTTATGTGTTGGAAAATCTCAATTTACAATTTATAAGTTATTATAAAACTTATCTTACAAATTAATTTTAAAAAATTGAGTTAATAAAATAATTTATATTTCTTTTTTTAAAATTTATTGATTTTTAATTAAATCCCCACTATTTTTATTTTCTTTTCCAATTCCTCTGTTCAGTTTTCCTCCTGAAGATAAGTTTTTTAAAACTTTAAAAGTGAAAATACTATAATTTAAGATGAGCGTTTGGTTTCTCTCACACCGAGGAAATATGATTAGTTAGTACTTGTATACTTCGAAAGTACGCAGGAGCGATGGAACCAGACGTATCAATAAACCTCCACCTAGCTATTACCAACATAAATAATAAATAAAATTATTATGAATTTTTTCAACATATATACATCAAAATCAAACTTCAAATCAGGTACATATCTATAGATTTTTAGTAAATTTACTTACTTCCTACTCCATCACCAGTTACAAATACAATTGCTCTGGTATAAAAGAAAAACACGATTACAACCGAATAAAAATATCAAGGTCAGTCGTATCTGTATTCTGGAGAAAAGGAAATTGATCTCTACATTATTCTTTACTTCACTTATAATTTCTCGTTTTAGTGAGAATATTATTTCTTGAATTTGTCTCTTAAGCCAAAGAAACATATTATCTCATTTTTACTTGAACCAAAATCTTCCTCTTAAACAAAAATATATATAAAAAAAAGAAAACATTATGCAACAAGCCAAAAACTTATCCAAAACATATTCTATCTCTTCAAAATTCTTAACAAGTTAAAAACATATTATTATCAATTCAAAACTCATATCATTAGTCTAGTCCAAAATAACTACTTTAAATTCAAAAAACAGTATACATCATTATAATATAAAATAATTTAATCATATAGAAATTCAATTTAATGAACAACTATACATTTTCTAGCAAAATGTCAACAATTCATATATTTTCACATTCTCACATAATCCTACACAACTAGACTAAGACAATTTCTAATTATTCATAAATAGTTACTCAAAGATTTAACTTAGTTGTGTGGAACCTCACTCATCTTTAAATATTTTATTTCATCTAAAATTTAATTCCATTATTATTATTATTATTATATTTGTTATTATTATTGTTCTTATTATTATTATTATTATTATTATTATTATTATTATTATTATTATTATTATTATTATTATTATTATAATATATGACCGAATTAGTAACTCAATTTGTAATTATTTTAAGATCGAATTAGTGATCGAAATTAGTGACAGAATGTGTGAGCGAATCAATGACTAAATAAGTGACTGAAATCAATAATCGAATCTGTGATCGAATCAAAGACCGAAAGATCGAATTAGTAACCGAATTTTTTAGTCATTGGTTCAATCACACTGATAGTGATTGAATTTTTCAGTCACTGATTTGGTCACTAATAGTGACTAAAATTTGCAGTCGTTAATTTCAGTCACTATTCAACAATTTTCTAGTAGTGTTACAAAATAAAATAAAATAAAAATTTTCTATCAACTCAGTGAGGAGTCAACCTACTTGGCAAATCCTATAATCACATATAATACACTATCATCCCAGATTTGGAAAACAAAATAAAACACCATAACAAACACCACACCAAGTAGAGAGTTTAAAAAGAAATATATTTTCATAAATTAAATTTCTATATCAACCAAACAACAAATCAAGATTTCATAATTCATCTCATACATCATATTATCATTAATACATCACACTCTTGTGACACGTTTTTTTTTTCACACCATAGCGCAATCATATGAATCTATTAATTCATATGATCTGGTCTTGATGATTCTCTTTCACATAACCCACATAATCTAGTGTAACCGGTTCTTTTTCACACAATAGCATACTAGTTTTTCTCACACCGTAGCACAGTCATATGAGTCTATTAATCCATAGAATCTAGTCTAATCGATTTATTTTCTCATCATAAATCATATGAACCAAACCTCCTTTCACTCTCACCACCTATCAATTCATAAACAATGGATATCCTAACAATCTCAACACAAATATCTTTTTTTTTTAAATAATATATTTCAATCACACACCACATCATTCACAACAAACATTGATAATACATCATATAATACATAAGCATTCATTCTATTTAATTATGGATAACCTAACTTTGTTCAATAATTTCATCTTACTCTACTTAATATCAGGAATCTAATAATCTCTTATTCTCTCAATTTGATAAGTAAGAGGAAATTTTAGAAATAAGACAAAAAAAAAAAAACAACATTGAGAGAATTTTTAGTTTTTATAAAAAAATTAATAAGTGATTTTCTAATTTTTTAAAACTTTTTTTGTTAAAAAAATATTTATATATTATCTTATTTATCTCTAAATCTAAATTTTAAGTCAATTTTTATATTAAAAATATTTTCTAAAGTATTACAATTTACAATGACTTTAATTAATTATTCATAATAACGTTATTCACTGTTCACGTTAATTGAAAAACACTTAATTAATTCATTATTGATTAAAACTACCGTTCACTTCTAAAATACTTGTATATCTTAATTATTGACAAGTTAAAGCTGTTGTTATAAATTTAAAAATTACATGTTATAAAACCTTCTTATTGAAAATGATATAAAATTTAGAATGCGAAGTCTTAAATAAAACTCTTGATTATAAGAATAAAAAATAAAAAATTCTATTTTAAAAACGTTTTTATGCTGATAAATAGTAAAAAAAATATTAAAGTATGAATTTTATGAAACAATTGTATTAAAATAAAAATTAAAAATACATCTTTAAAACAATAACACTGTAGGTCCACAAAAAAACAAATTAATTATTTGTGATCATAAATTTATTTTAATATAAATTTCATGATATAAATTCTTAAAATAAAATAAAAAGTTATATATATATATATATATATATATATACATATATTATTTAATTTTAATGGAATCAGGTCAGTATAAATAGTATTTTAATGAATAATGAACTCTTATTAAAAAATCGTACATTCTTAAAATATTTTAAAACTTTTATAACTAGGTGGTACAACATAAGGAGGCCCATTGTTGTTACTCTTAATTAGTCTCTCTGCATCCTTGTAATATTATTTAAGATTTTTTTTAATCTAAAAAATTAAATATTTTATCTTAATAAAATAACACATCTCAATTTTTTTTTTAAATCAAGTAATACAGTTTTTGAAAATATGTAATTCAAAAAAATAAATTAAAAATTAGAAAAATGTGTTAATTATTATAAATGAAAAGGTAATGTACTTATATTTGGGGAGAGTAATTGTGTAATAGTGTTTTGTTAAATAAAATAAATTATTTTCATTTATTAAAAGATAAAGTTATTTAATTGAAAATTGCAATAAAGAATAAAATTGTTTAATAGAAATTAACATTAAAAGTAATTGTAAAGAGGCATATCCTCTATATAATGGATGGTAAATATTAGAAATAAAATTGTTTAATTAAGATATAAGAGTAAAGTAAATTTTATTACACTAAAATGTATATAATTTTATAACTTATTAATTAATTAAAAATTAAAAATACAATTATTTAATCAATGAAAAGATAATAAACCGAATTCTCCCTCAAACTTTTTGGCCATCACTCCTATCTGGAAGCTAAGGATTGAAAAAACATCACATCCTTTGGCTATAAATTGAGTTGGAAATTTGAGGTTCTTGCATACACAAACAAGCAAACCTTAAACCTTTCTCCAGAGAAGATGGGTTCTAAGAGTGTTGCTTTTCTCCTTTCCCTTAACCTCCTTCTCTTTTCGGTGCTTGGCTGCACCACCCCTCCCTGTGCCTCAGCACCACCACCAATTAAGTGCCCCCAATTGCATGTTTGCGCCGGCATTTTGCAGCCCCCTTTTAAACCTGACCACAATTGCTGCCCCCTCATCGGTGGTCTCATTGACCTTGAAGCCGTTGTGTGTCTCTGCGCCGTTCTCAAAGTCAACATCGGTGGAATAGTCAGCATTAACCTAGACATTCTCGTCAACCTTCTATTAAACACCTGTGGACGCAAAACGACCACCTTCCAATGCCCACCATAAGAAAATAATAATATAATTCTCTTCTGTTATTTCCTACTATTTTCCCTGTTTTAGGTTAAGGATCTTATTACCATTCGTGTCTGCTAATGCATATGCTTCTGGGCACTACTATAATATTATTACCAATAAATTAACGTTTGGTACCTTGTGCTCTTGTTCTTGTGGATGAGGAGGATCTTAGCTTCCCCCTCGCTATCTTTGTTACATTGTTACTGATACTTGATCATAACAGTACCTTTTTCAATAATTGATTCAAGGTTATTAAATTGGTTGTGTCTTTCTTTTTTTCTTTTGAATTTCCTCTATCTACCTAGAAAGATGAAGAATGAAGTTTTGGTGATTCATCCACTATTTGACAAAATTTTATGAGTAATATAATTATTATAAAAATAATTTTTTATTTATAAATAGAAAAAAAATGAAAAGTAAAATAGTGATTGTAAGGTGGTGTAAAAATTTATCGATTGTCAAGATAAGTAAAACAAAAATTAAGCATGAAATTACATTCAGGTGGAGATTAGGTGTATGATAAGAAGGTACAAATTTATTTATATTTGTAAAAAGAAATGAAAATTTGACATTGACTACCTATCTTTAAGGATAACATAATTATTATAGAAATAATTTTTTTTTTATTTGTAAAGGAAAAGGGAAGATGAAAGGTAAAATAATGATGGTTAGATGGGTGTAACAATTGTCAATTGTCAAAATATCATAATCCGTTACAAAAAATAATATAATATAATATACATTAGAAAGAAACTAAAAATTAAATTATTATTTATAAAGAGATGTTAAAAAAATAATATAAATATAATATAATATAATTTGCGTTAGAAATAAAATAAAAATAAAATTATTATTTATAGAGAGATAAGAAGTTATTGATGTATGAGACATTAATTGTCTTGTAATAGAGTTTAAGTGGGTCAAGTCAAAATATTGTGGTGTTTGGACGTTGTTTTCTTAACTAAAAAGAGTTATGTTGTACATGAGGAGGATAAGAATATTCTCACTGTTCACCAATTATTTTGATTTGACACCAATTTTATAATTTTTTTTAATTTATTTCAGTGTCAAATGAATGTATATTATTGTGTGTAAGAGTAACTCAAGGCCTAAGCAAGCAAAGCAATCAACTTTAGGCCTTAAATTCTTGTAGGTCTCCAAAAAATTTAATACTAATACATTATTATAAAATTAAAAAAAATATTTAATTTTAAAATTACAACAAAAAATTATTTTTAATTAAAATTTAAAATATCATAACTGACTTTAAGTTTACATGGATAATATAAATATTCTTTAATAACTTTAAATTTAGATTGATAGTATTAATATTATTTAATGAATAATATTCTTAAAACTTTCTTATAATAAATTAATAATATTTTTTTTAAAATGATTTGAACAGTTAAGAAATCCTACTTTTTAATTTATTTTCTATCTTTTTCTACTATTCTATGAGATTGACATTATTTTTTTATATGTCCTCTCATCTTTTTCCGACTCTTTCACTTATCTCCTTCCTTTACCTGTTATTTCATTCTTTGACTTATTCACTTATCTCTTTTCTTTCTTTGACTTTTTGATTGGTTCTTCCATAATATTGTTTTAATTTGAGTTTTTGATTGTCATTAGACAATTTTTCAATTCTAAATTTGTTTTATCATTCTATATTATGCATTTATGCACATGTCTTTATTTTAAGACTTGAAGAGATAGATAGATGAATTAGAGTTTAAGTTCATTTTTGCTCCTTTTGAGTGATCAGGACAAAATAATATCAGATTGAGGAATTCATCTCAAAAAAATTTTACTTTTCATTATTTTTAAATTAATTTTAAAATAATTTGTGTATATTCAAAGGGAAAAGTATTAGAAATCTAGAGTTTATAAAATAAATTTAAGGATTTACCAAAGGACAATATGGAAAGATAGTAGGAGACTTGAGACTCCAAGACAAGATACTACAATCAAGTTCATTGACAATCAGGTTTTATCTTTTTAACTTATGTTTATTTTATTTTATATACTTTTAAGTTATATTTAATGTTATAGTTTTTAATTTATATAAAAATACACAAATATGTCAACTAGAAGACATGAATCATGTTATTCAAAACTTAAAAAAAAAGAGAAGAGTTGAACTTCAAATAAATTTTAAAAAAATATCATAATTTTAATTATTTTATTAATTTAAAAAAGGTGTCATTTTTTTAATTTGCTTTAGGCCTCCTAAATTCTTGAGCAGCCAGTGATTATGTGTAGTGTCAAAGTATCATAACTCTCTAAGTAATTGTTATAAGAGTATATTTTGACACTCCTATGTATAAAAAAAATAATATTTTATTATGTGTCATTTGCTCTTACTTCTTCTTTCTCTTACTCTTTCTCCTCTTTCTCTCTCTCATCTCTCTTCCTTTTCATTTAATGAGGAATCTTTCTTCAGTTTGGTCTTTGTATTTGTCTCTAACATTCACCTCTATTGCATCTCAACATTAACATCAAATAAACAAACATAAACATGGTTGTGTGATGTTTCTTCTTTTTGCATCAACCATAACATTCTTGCCATTATTATTTTTTTCTCCTATGTGGTTCACATCCATTATTTGTCTTTGACTTTCACATTTATTGTTTGTCACACTGTGTTGTCATGTTAAAACTGAAATAAGAATATGTTGACACCACACTTATAAAATATTTTTTTTTTTACTTTTTACACATAGGAGTGTGTCAAATGAATATATTGACATGTATGAATGTCAAAATATCATTACTCTTGTTATAGTTTTTAACTCAACAATTATTATCAGGACCAAATCACAAATTAGATTTCCAAAATAAAGAGTTGTGTCTTGACTAATATTATAGCTTATGACCTCCACAACTTTTTTTATTGAAAAAAAAAACATTCTAATTTTTTTTATATTTATTATTAATTCTACATAAGAAGTTATTATTGTAGGTAACATTGTCTTATAATAAAAGTTAAGTGGTTAAGCCACAGTATTGTAGTTTGTAGAAAATAGTTGTATCCTAAATAAAGATGGTAATTCTTGACTCCAAAGATAAAGTTACTAGAATATAAATATAATATTATATTATAAAAAATACTATTTATAAAGAAATAAAAATATTATTGTTGGAGGTCACTAATTATCTTCTAATAAATGTTAAGTGGATCAAATCAGATATTGAAAAACAGTTGCGTTCTAAACAATGATTATAATTTTAACTCAATGAATGTTATTAGAGATATAGTCACAATTTCTCTAAATAAAAAAAGTTATACCCTAACTAATTATAACTTTTGACCTACACAATTTTGTTTTTTCATAAAAAAAAATGCTATATATATTATTAATTTTATATAAGAAACAAAATAATATTCGTAACAATAACAAACTGTATTTCTTAAATAGTAGTTTTTTAAAAAAATAATTATTTTAACTTAGAACAATTTAAACATGCAACTAGACGATAACTTAATTTAATTTATTAATCACCAATTGATATTATTATAATATAGTGGTTAAAGAGTGGTTTTAACTGTTAAAATTTTTACTTTAAAAAACACATCTTCATTTTTACAATATTTTTTATTTTTCTAGAACATAAACGAAAGCTATAAACCTAATACAAAAAGTCATAAAAAGCAAATGTTATTTTGTTCTGTACACGACTAAAGAGTTTAATTAAGTTTAAAATTCATTTCTTAATAATTTCTTTTAAAGTTTTAAAATACTACTTTAATTTAGATGAATTATGGGTTTGATTTTTCTCTTACACACATTAAGGAAATAACATTAGTGAGTTTATATTTGAAAGCATGGGTGGACTCAGCGTCCCATTTTAGATTAGGATGAACTGATCCATATTATTTACTAGTTAATTGGTTTGGTTTGTCAAATATAACTAAGAGTTTGTGAACTTATGAGTCAGAGGTCACATAAATTAAAAGAAATATATATAAAGTTTTACATTTTTTAATCTAAATTTGAGTATCTTATAAAAATAAAGTTTTACTACAACTATAGCAGTTAAAAAAAATTAAAGACTGATTATTTAGTACAAGTAAACAAAAATATATATTATAAAAAATTATAGAATAAAATTTAAATTTGTATCAAATATATTATATAAATAAAAATATTTAGTTATATTCAAACTTACAAATAATATTATATAATTATAAAATATTATATTCAATGGCATCCGTACATGAAATGGGAAAAATAATATGATGCCCCAAATTCATGACTCCACATGCGGAAGTGAGGTTGAAAGGCGCATGATCCTGTTACAACCGGTTACGTTCTCTCTATATACGTTTACAAAGAAAACTAAAACAAATTAAACATCAGTTTTAAAAGCTAAAATTAATAAAACTTTCAATTGTAATACGATATCTCTTTTTTGTTTTTTCCAAAATGTACAGAATAGTGTGTTTAGAGTAAATACTTTCTCTCTCAAATTATATAACATTGTATTAAAATTTACTTATATCATCATCATTACTTTCATGGAAACAACATTGTAACATGTCACTTATTCTTTTCATTTTGATAACAATGATGATGAAAATCTCTATATGATTGTGATCTCCATCGTTCAATGACATATCGCCTGTTCGTTGCATAAAGCTTCTCCACCTACAACATTTTCACGTGTCAAATTGTAAAAATAAAAATAAAAAATGGAGATGAATTGAAAGAGATGAATTGAGAGAAAAAGAAGGAAAAGTACTTTAAAGAAAGAAAAAATATTCAAATGAAATAAAGAGGATTTTTCGAACTAATAAGGAAGATGAAAGAGAGAGTATATATTCTCTTTTCCACTCGTATCAAACTAGCACCAACCTAGTATATATATCTTTAATATAAAGTTTCCAAGTTACCTCTAGTATTACCACCTCTAATTATACAATATAATTAGCTTTTAAAGTTAATGAGTTGCCATAAGACAGAGTCTAACAATATATTCAAATTTTGAAAATTGATAAAAGAGAAAGAAATAAAAGTAAACTTATTTTTTTCAATAATATGAAATTAAGTTGACTAATTTGACTCTAGCTATAAAATATATTTAAATTTTAAATTTAAAAGTTAATGTAACATATGTTTAGTCTTAAAAATTTATGAGTTAGCATGCGTAATGCCAATTTTAATTATAAAATAAATTTGATTTTTAAAATTTGCGAATTAGTAACACTTTAAATATAATATATTTAATTTTTTATATTTTAAAATTTTTAATAAGTATTTAGTGGTGATGTATTATTGTAGTATTTTTAAATTTAATTTTTTAATGTCAGTCTTGAGGGATCTCTAAATTTCATAAACTGATTAATTTTGTTATTGTAGTAGTGTAGGAAAAAAAACATTCTTAATTTAAATAAATAAATAAAAACAACATGAAAAGTAAGGTTCGTGTAATTTTGGTAATGAGGCAGTATAATTAGTTTAGTAATCAATGAATTAAATTAATGCTTTCTTTAAATCTAAAGCTAATTTTGCATTCATAAATTGACGTGAGCTGGTAGTGTAAAATGTTAAGTCAATCACTTTGTTTAGAACGAAACCAACTTATTTCGTGCTTACAAATCAACGTGGTTAGCTGCTAACTGATAATGTGTAAAATTGTAAGCATTTGCTTTTGAAATCCTTTTCTAAAGCTTCTGCGTTCTGCTTTTATCTTTAAGTAAATTTTGTAAAATATAAATAAAAGGTGATAACTGGCATTGCTTTTCGATAAAAATCTTAATTTTTGGAAAAAAAAATACAGATTAACACAGTTTTAGGTATTATCAATTAGGAGTGGGTAAATTAGGGCATAAAGTGGTATATATCAAAAAGTACACTGAGGAACTAAATTAATAATTACATTAATTACTATAGTTAGTTTCTTTTTATCAGCAAAAATTACTATATCTTGAGTATTTGTAAATACCTTATTAAAAAATAAATTTAATAGATAGATAACTATTTTTTTATAATAAAAATACAATTTCGGTCTACACATGTAGTAAATTTAAAATTTAATAATGACTAAAATTCAACTTCAATATTAAGTTATATGAATTGCTTCTTTTCTCCCGTAAATGCATAATCTTATTTTGTTGAAAATATAAATGCAACATCAATAGATTAGAGGAATTGGTCACGTATCCGTAACGATTTTCCTCAAATCGACCTAAATTTGTGACATCTCACATAATTAATGTAAGATCTTGATGTGTTGAAAATACTTTGAATCATTAGATTTGAAAATTTAGCTTCCTTATCCATAATTTATTTCTCAAATTGACCTAAATTAATTAAATAGACAACACTATGTCTGGATAATAATGGCGAAACAAATTCACTATCTGATTAAAAAAATTTATTTAAAAATGAATAAACCATATATTTAAATATACGGTTTATTAACCTCTATTTTATGAGGTTTTTAAATAATAAAAATTATATAAATAATTTTCAAGTAAACGTATCCACAATAAAGTAATATTCCATTTTGTTCTCATTCATATAAATCCATGAATTGGCTAGTAGTTATAAACTTAAACTTTATAAATTTTCATTACAATAGTATGAGAGGAATTATGGCATCACCGAAAAAAAAAGTACGAGGGAATTAGATTCGGTATCTTAATTACAGCATAAAAAAGCAAAATCAACTTAATTCCCACACGAGGATTGCACATACATGATAATGATAAGAAATTCAATCATACTAAGTGAGGAATTTAAGATCTTTTGACAATTAATCCGCGATCTCATAATGAAAAGTAAAATAATAATTATTAGATAGATATAAAAGTTTATTGATTATCAAAATATCATAATCCTTCTTATTTCGTTTCCAAAGAACGGATTTAGCATACATTAAGATAAATAAATTTGGGGAGATAATAGGGATAGTCAGGTTTTTTTACCACCACTTACATCTATAAGTAGTATTGAAAGGGTCGAAGACTTAATTTTTTGTACAAATGTTAAAGCATCATTTTATGCTTCCATTCAATATTTTATTTGTTACTGATAAAAAAAATAACTCTCGTACTGTAATATAATAACTTTTAAAGGTCTGGAAGTTTTATTATTATTTTCAAATAATTTAAGTATAAAATAAAACTATAGTTTAAAATATATTTATAATCCAAGTTTATAACTTGTAGCAAATAAAAAAAAAATGATTGGGTTGATGATCTACTTTAAGTTGGGTGCATATAGATAAGGTGTTTTAGACATGTTATTTAAATTACAATACTATAGGATTTTTTCATAAAGTATGAAGTCTACGCATACTTCTTTTTCAATTGATATGTAAATATATAACATTTTCAAAATATTTCTTTACCAAAATAACAAGAACACGACTCTATTCTTCAAAAGGTATGAAATGATATTAATAAAGGGGAGAACTTTCTTTTTAAAAGAATTTTATGTTCTTTATATAACCCAAAATTATTTTGAATTAAGATAATTAATTATTTATTATTCATAATTAATTATTGTGAAAACAAACATTTTTATATTTAAATGACATATTCAATTATTCAATATTTATATTCGATTATCTATAATAAAAATAAGCATTTAGATTTAGTTAACATATCGATTATTCACGGTTTATAATAAATTATATATGAGAATAAATATTTTATATTTAATAGATTACTTTCTATTTGTAATTGATTGTATGATGGATAAAATCTATTGAGATATCGATTAAAAACTTCACATAATTTATTATTATGTTGAGAAAGATAAAAAATTAGTTTTTAGATACAAACTATCTTATAATTTGATTTAAATTTATGCTTTGATCACTAAGAAGTTATAAGAAAAAAATATATAAACATCATTAAAATCATTATCACATTAACACATCATATCCTTTCATGTTTTGATAACAACTGGTTCAATAATATGGCATACTTATTGGTGTAATTCACATAAATTGAGTTCATAAACAGTGCTCGTTCTTTATAAATTATGGTTTTATTTTGAAACTTTGATTTAATGCAAATTTAGGATATTATTTTGAAAAGTAAAATTAAAGAAATGACAGAAATAATAATAATTATAACCCTGAAAGTGTGGTATTAGTAATGGATATACATATATGACAACATTTGGATGCATAATTGTGGTGGCTTCTCTCCCCACTTACAATCACCATTGTTAATGCATTGCCAAAAGTCTCTCACGATAACGCTTCTTAGCTACACTAGAAAATTCTTATTTTCAACAATAAATGTACCAAATAATTCTTATTAAATTTTTAACGGTCTTCAATTTTGCTTCATTTTCAAGATTTATTTCTAAAATAAATTGTGAAACTAATAAAAAAAATAGTTTCATTCAATAATTGATTATATCTTTATCTTCCATATATTGTTTTTGAAGCAATATTTCTAAACTGTTTGATTATTTACTCGAAATAAGTTTACCTATAAGTTAGATTCATGTAATTTCAACTACTATTTTTATAATGAAATGATATACTCTTTAAATTAATCTCCTTTTTTTCTCTTAGTTCAAAGTTAAAATATTATTAATTTAAATAGAAAAAACATAAGCACAACTTTATCCCACTGAAGAAAATACGTTGTTTGTGGTTAATTAGAAGCAAGAGTGAAACTTTGACAAGTCTTTAAACCATTACTCAAAAGAATCTTAATGACAATTTAATTTAAGAAGTTAACTCATTAAAAATAATAAAAATAAAAAAATCCTAGGCCTATATATTGTCTCTCAAAGTTCAGCTATCCACAAGCGAGAACTCTAATTCACCATTGAAGAGAAACAGTTTAGAAAATGGGTTCGAAGAGTACTGCATCCGTTGCCCTTTTCCTCTTCCTCAACCTCCTCTCCTCTTCCATGGTTGTTTCCGCCTCCATTGCCCCCGTCCCTGCCGGTGACGAGGAGCCACCATCTAATTCAGTGTGCCCCTGGGATGTGGACAGTTGCACTCAGTTTAGCCTTCAAAATTCCGATAGTTGCTGCAACCAAATCCGGGATCTTCCCATCCATGATGCCGCTGTGTGCCTTTGCATCGCAATCAGACTCAGACCACCAATAATCCGCATTTCACCTCAAGTTATGATTCGAATAATATTAAACGCTTGTCGAGGCGATAACGACAGCGACTACGACCCATGCTTTTGAATAAGAACTACACAATATGCATCCATCTGGTGTGTTATTACTAAATATTGTGGTGTGTTATTACTTCTTATGATGGTGTTTGTTTAAGGACGTTACTACACTACCTATACTACTATCAATAAACAACGTCCACACATGATATACTATGTAGTACAATTGTGGTGTTTATGTTTATGCGTCTTTGTTCTTGTGGATGAGGTCCTGTAATGAGTGAAAAGAAGAAGTGATTTGAATTGTTGAAATGATATTTTAACTCTACAATCTTAAAAATTATAGGGTGTTTTTGTAACAAGTATGTTAATCTTAAAACAGTTTGTTAAGTGGTTATTTAGGTGTTAAAAGATATTTTTCAAGTGACGGGGTAGGTACACAGGAGCATTGATTTCGTAATAACATTACAATCAATTTGCTGAATTTTAGAATATTGTTGGTGTCGAACCAAATATTCTTTACTAAAAGACGGTGCAAGCTGAATTTAGCAATTGTTGGTGTAGAAGCAAATATTTTTTTTTACTAAAGGACTATACAAAATGATAGGAAAAACAACTCAGGAAATAATTTCTTCAAACTTGTAAGAATACATGAAGAGTAAGAAATAAAAATAACAACTATATATCACAAAAAGAAATTAATATTTTTAATGTAAGAATATTCTCTCAATACTAGAAATAAAAATTAATGACACAATAAGTTTAATCATGCTCCACTAAGATTAAATATATTACAAGAAAGTCAGATAAAATGTTCCCGTAAATGATAGTTAATATATCAAAATAATAGTCCTTTCAAAATTTTAAAAACAAAATAAAGAAAAAATAAATAAATTAGAGCAATAGTGTGAAATTGAATTCTCCAACCACAAGTTTCCAATTAATTATCCCAATGAGCATAATAAAGAACAGTATGCAGCAAACACACGGTCAAATTTTCAGTTTGATCCAATTATAAACAAAGTGAGAATCATAATTTTATTGAAACTCTTTAGGGAATATCAAACCAGTTTTTCTTTCTCTTTTATAATGTGTAAAAATTAACATTTTTTATTGGTCTAGAAAACCTCTCTCCACTTGAGGTACATAAACTTAAGAATTTTAACAACTTATTACATATCCAATACAAAGTTGGTCATTTTTGTTGTCAGTAAAAAAAAAATAATAATAAAAAATATAGTCTTACAAATAATCCTTGAGCATATCAATACACCTCTTTTTTATTCTCAAATAGTCACCAACAATTACTCAAAATTGAGCACATCAATGCAACTCTTTTTTATTTTCAAATAGTCACCAACAATTACTTAAAATATCAACCAGTTGAAATTTAATAAAAATAGTTCAACAATCTCGTCACCATAAAAATAGTCTCTATTCACGAATTTTTTGAAAACAAATCAGTGTTATTTCAAATATGACTGTCAAGAACAAAACACTATAAGTGATAAAACCACAGTAAAATTTCAGTACAATTGGAAAAGAGATCACAGTTAGATCTCCAAAAAAATCGAGACTTACGGTTACAGGAATTTGTTGCTAATAACAGCATTTCACAAAATCCCTAACCCTTTTATAGTTCTCTACTAGACAATTTCACCATATAGATTGAAAAACTATGAGCAAAGAATCTTCAATAAAAATTGCATCTCAATTGGATAAATTTTCACATTCGATCTTCAAAACAACTGAAGTTGGTTACTGTAGAAACTAGTTACGAATTTTATTGACCTCTCTCTCTTTTCTTTAAAGTTGTTTCTCTTTTTTCTTTAAAGTTGTTGCCCATACACTTCTCCACATACGCACCTGCACACAATATTTATTTTCTTTTTCTTTTTTCCTAATCAGAACGGGGATGCATTATTTTGGATATATCATATGTTATTGACATATAAAAAGTAATGGATTTAGACTTCACAAGAAGAGAACCAACCCAGCAAAAAAGATGTAGAGGATGAACGGAAATGAAAGGAAGAGGACTCTGAGAAATACACAATGAGGTCAATTAATGAAAAACTGGACAAAATTATTAAAAATGCAGAGGTATTTGAATTGTTTTCGAAGGTAAAAACCCTACCCTCTTATTATCTCTGGCCTGGAGAGTACTACTTAACAAATTGGCAACAATGGATAATTTGGCTAGTAGGAGAATAAGGACTCAAAATAACAGTATTTTTTTTTTGTAGTATGCAAGATGAGATAGTATGTCACTTATTTTTTGAGTGTGCAATGACAAATACAGTCTGGCATAGGTGTTATATTATAGGTGGTCAGGGGTGAGCGTTGCACATCATAACCAGATCAATAGTCATTTTTAACAGTTTTACTCTCTCCAGCTAAATGGAAAAGGAATAGAATATGAAAATGTATTTGAATAGTCATTATACGGAATATTTAGAAAGAAGAAAGAAAAACATAATTATCTTTAGAAGTAGATCTGCATAATATTTTCAACATGCTAAAATAAGGGTCTAGGCCTGGACAAGGAATTGGTATGCAAATATTTTCTTTCCATATCAAGAATTGTATCAGTGTTTATTAGAGTGCATAAAAATCTTGTCTTGAAAATGTAAGGAAGGGGTTAATAGAAGGATATAGATAGATAGTTAGGATGAAATATTCTTAAGTTACTGGTCCATTAGATGAAATATTAAAATTGTTTTAATTTTATATGGACTGATAAAGCTAGAATGGGTTATTACTATTTTAACTTGATAAAGAAGGAGACTTTAAAAGCTTCTACAAATGAAGATTTTAAGTAAATAGAGATAATCCAATCTATATAAGACATCACCCTCAACCTAAAATCTTAAGACATTAAGTTTGTGGGTCTTATTTCTTATATGTTACTTAACTTTTTCATTTCTACTCAATTTGAAACTTAGACTCACACTCAAATACGTTATAAATAAATAATAAATATGACAAAATGATGTACACATAACCAATAAACTACAAAAATGTTTTTCTACGCATGGTATGATATGATGGAAACATAAATACATAAATTGAAACATCGATAAATACATGATGTAATAAGTTGTCTATATATTTGTTTTATTTTATATTTTGTATATACTTCGTAAATGAATTGGACTACCAAATAACCCATATGATTTATATATTTATTTTTCTGGAATGGCTACACTATACATATACTTGAACAATATACGAAAGTGAGAGAAAAAAGAAACCGTGGAATCAGTTCTTGCAACAAAGGAAATCTGTAATTATATTTGACAAAAGAGGTTAAACAGAGAGCGAAGCAAGATACGAATGCCCCTCCCCAGAACAGCAACAGCACAACTAGGTATGCTTGGTATTATTTATATATTCTTGTGAACCTTTATTGGTAGTATTAGTATATCCCTAAGCATTATGCAAAGAAACGTCCTCAACTTTAAGCAAACACCCGTACACAATCAGTTCTTAAGTGCAACTATAGGTCATGTTTTGTTGACACATGTTACGAATTTGCTGCAAGACAAGGTTAACAGTCATGTCTATTCCTATGATTTGGAGTCTCGCTTGGTCGCAAATACAAAGAGTGCCATTAGCCTGCACAAGACCACCAAGCAAGGAGCAACACTCGCTTCCAGGGTGGAGTGTCGCACCCAAACGCGCAACGTCAAGGCACAAACTCAGCTCGGGACACTCAGGTGGTGGCGCAGGAACAAGAGTTTGGGAGCTAACCATGGAAAGGAGAAAAAGATTGAGGGAGAGGAAAAGGGTAACGGATGCAATAATCTTGGAACCCATTTTCCAAATACTTCTATTCAAATTAAGCTTTAATCTCAACAACTTCTCTTGCTTGTGGGTAGAAATCTGAACTTTGCCACACATTTATAGGCCAAGGATCTCTTATTTTCCAACCGCATGAGGTAACTTCTTAAATTAAATTAATTGAGTAGAATCTTAGGCAGACATATCTAGCTCTGAATTTCCAGTTGCTACCACCAAATTATGAAACTAGACAACTGTAATTTCTTTACTTTCATGGACCATGGACCATGCATTAATTATCTGGAGAATTGCTTACCCTGGAATGATTCACCGGTATTTTACAGAATACTGTTTCTGTCAAATATAAACAGTATCAAAGAATTAACAGTATCTAATCTATTTTCGTTCTGCACATTATAGTTAATTATGGTAATGCATCACATTTGAGTTAGTTAAAATAAAATGGATATGAGGCAAATAATACCTGCAGTATAAAACAAAACATTCGATGCTCTCCCTTAACAAAATCTTTTATATGAAAATCTGATTAATCATTTTGTATAAAATAGTATTTTCATTTTTAATTAATTTTTATTTACAAAATTCAAACTTATACTTAAAATATCTAAACATGCACTCGAACAAATAATATATTAATATTCTATTTAAAGTTTGAATTCATAACTAATTGTACGTTTATATTGGGACCATGATGATAGTTTAATAACTTTTGCAAGTAATATAGTAATTTTTTTTTTGCCACTATTATTCGCAAACATATTGGGTATTTGATTGATTTTGATCAGTTTGAGAAAAAGAACAATGGAGAAAGCTTTTCAACAAAATAATTTAATCAAATTTGCATAAATTAATACTATAACAGAATTTTTTTATTAAATTTTTAATTTCCAAAATATAATTTAAAAAAATAAAGAAAATTTTCAAGTCTTACTATATATAAAAAAGAATGAGATAAACTATAGGTCCTTACATTACTTTGTAGTGTTTTTCAATTAAGTCTTGCAGTAAAACCAGTTTAAAAATCTTTATAACTGTATCAATACATACTTTTAATATCCGCACTTATCATATTATTATACTTAATATTACTTTTTATAAATTATTTTCACTTAATTTTTTTATATGATTATTCTTTAATAAAATTAGAATTATTATAGATCTGAGATCCTTCAATTATATATTTTATATTTATTTTATAAACGATAACAAAATTACTGGTAAACTACATTGAAATTAAATTAATTTTCAATTTTTAAAAAAGAATACTTTTCATTTAAAATTTTCCATTATTATATAGTTTAAAAAATAAAATAATAGTAAATAATATATATGAAATATTTAAAAAATAATGAAATGATGAAACTTGAAAAATAAAAATTATAGCTTAATGAAAACGTAATTAAAATAAGCAGTCAAAAACTATTAGGTAAACGTGGTCGTGCTTATTAGGGTTCGGTATATCATAATGATGACGGTATAATTTAAATGAGTTTTGCTAGCCGTCGTTATCACAATGAAGTCTTGTGCATGTCTATACAAATATTTTAAGAAATGCAATATAAATATAAGTCGCCTATAACAAGTATTTTGATTTACTTTTGTAATGTTTTAAAACTGTATAGTATTTTATACAGTAAATATAAAAAAAAATATTAACTAAAATATATTTTAAATTACTTTATATTAAAACCATATTAATTATATATTAATATTAGATCGACATGTAAGAAACGAAGATAAATATAATTTTTAATAAAATATAACTAAGGTTTCGATACATTTAATAGTTTCATATCGTTTAAGGATCGAGATCATTTATATACATCTTTTTCCCTTAACTCTTTTAGAACAAATTTTAATAATAAAACCGTGATAGAGCAACCGAGTTCCAAAGCGGATAATATCTCAGATGTGGTGATTAATTCTAGTGACGTCATCTCAACAGACTTAAGATCGGAACATTGATGCCGTCTGTGGGGGATCTCCTCCCTTAGCCCTCGACTCGGAAGGCTTGTTCTGGTACATCCAATAGTCCCACCTCGTTTAGGAGTCGAAACCAAAGTTAGTTTATATATACATTCCTCCCTTAATCCTCCAAAAACACCTTTTAAGAACAAAACTCTTGGAACAACTGAGTTCGAAAGTGAACAATACCTCAAATGAGATGATTGATCTTAATAATAATATCATCTCTTAATAAAGGAATCAATAGGATGTTAACTAATTTAAAGAAGGTTAACATAACTGAATTTTTTTCAAATATGACATAATTAAATTAAAATACTTGTTTTTGGATGATTATGTTTTACGTAACTTCCAATAAGACTCTCTTATCTCTGGTTTTTATTTCTTTATTACCAACTCTCATTCTTTATCTGATACCACCTTAGAATAGTTGATAAAGTCATAAATTATTTCTGTTCGATGAGATTTTTTAATAAAAAGTTTTTATTTATTTTACAAATAATTATTTTATTTCATTATATATTAAATTTTAATTATATTTGAATAATTTGTTTTAAATTTTAAAATTTTATTGAGATTAATCTTTTGAGGTAGGAAAGATAAAGGAACACGCATTGAAATGTGCATGCAGAGTGTGTATCTGTGTGTTATGACCTATATATAAAGTTTAAGAGGTAAAGTTTATTGGTGCCATTGGCGAAAATACGAGATGATAACAGTGCTTGTCAATCACAAAATAATTCCGTATCTAGTTCATAAATAAAACGAAAAAAAAAATACTGCTTTGAAAATAAATTAGGTTTTATTTTGTATGGATATCGATCATGTAAATATCTTTTATATATATTGTAATTAAAATATGTTAAAACATATTTTTATGAATTAAATAGTTTTTTATATAAAATTTGTTTAAAATGAAATTGGTATTGTCCACTCAGGGAGTTACCAAAATGACGGAATATTATTACCTTTTACATGTTTTTCTTTTATTTTTAAATTTTAATAAATATGATAGTTCGAACCTACATCTTAGCTTAAATGCAGATATCTTACTAAAATAATTACATATTTATTAAATATTGAGTATAAAAATCACTAATTTTTTTATAATTTCTTTATATCCTACGATTAGTAGTCAGTTTAAAATATGTAATTGTACTCTTACTTTGTTTATTTTATTTGAAAGTTAGAAACAAAAAAACACTTTAACATTTTGTAAAATATAATAATATTTACCAATACATTAAAAGAAACGCTGCCCCGGTAAAAACATAACGTTCATGTTGCTGAAATGGCTACACTATACGTACTTGAACAATATACGAAAGTGAGAGAGAGAGAGAGAGAAAAAACCGTGGAATCAGTTCTTGCAACAAAGGAAATCTGTAATTATATTTAACAAAAGAGGATAAACAAAGATAGCGGAGCAATATAGGAATGACCCTTCCCAGAACAACAACAGCACAACTAGGTATGCTTAGTATTATTTATTTATTCTTGTGAAGCTTTATTGGTAGTATTGTAGTATATCCCTAAGCATTATTCAATGAAACGTCTTCAACTTTAAGCAAACACCCTCGTACACAATCAGTTCTTAACTGCAACTATAGGTCGTGTTTTGGTCACACATGTTAAGAATTAGCTGCAAGACAATGTTAAGATCTATGGGAATTATGTTTTGGAATTTCGCTTGGTCGCAAATGCAAACAGTGCCATTAGCCTGCAAAAGACCACCAACTGCGTCGCAACACCTGCTTCCAGGGTGGAGTGTCTCACCCAAACGCGCAACGTCGAGGCAAAAACCCAGCTCGGTACACTGAGGAGGTGGTGCAGGAACAAGGGCTTGGGAGCTAACCATGGAAAGGAGAAAAAGATTGAGGGAGAGGAAAAGGGTAACGGATGCAATACTCTTGGAACCCATTTTCCAATTACTTTCTCTTCAAATTAAGCTTTAATCTCAACAACTTCTCTTGCTTGAGGGTACAAATCTGAACTTTGCAACACATTTATAGGCCAAGGATCTCTTATTTTCCCACCGAATGAGTTAATTTCTTAAATTAAATTAATTGAGTAGAATCTTAGGCAGACATGTGTAGCCCTGAATTTCCAGTTGCTACCACCAAATTATGAATCTAGCCAACTGTAATGTCTTTACTTTCGTGGACCATGCATTAATTATCTGGAGAATTGCTTACTCTGGGAATGATTCACTAGTATTTTATAAAATATTGTTTCTGTCAAAGAGAAACAGTATCAAAGAATTAACAATATCCAATCTATTTTCGTTCTGCACATTATAGTTAATTATGCTAATGCATCACATTTGAGTTAGTTAAAATAAAATGGATATCAGGCAAATAATACCTGCAGTATAAAACAAAATATTCAATGCTCTCCCTTAACAATAATCTTTTATATGAAAATCTGATTAATCATTATATAAAATAGTCTTTTTTTAATTAATTTTTATTTATAAAATTTAAACTTATACTTAAGATATCTAAACATACACTCGAACAAATAATATATTAATATTCTATCTAAAGTTTGAATTTATAACTAATTGTACGTTTATATATGGGACCATGATGATAGTTTAATAGGTTTTGCAAGTAATATAGTAATTTGTTTGCCACTATTATTCACAAACATATTGGGTATTTGATTGATTTTGGTCAGTTTGAGAAAAAGAACAATGGAGAAAGCTATTGTTCCAAATATATTTGTATTTCAACAAAACAATTTAATCAAGTTTGCATAAATTAATACTATAACAGGATTTTGTTATTAAAATTTAATTTCCAAAATATAATTTAAAAAATAAAGAAATTTTTTTAGTCTTACTATACATAAAAAAAAATAAATGAGATAAACTATAGGTCCTTACATAATTTTGTAGAGTTTTTCAATTAGGTCTTGCAGTAAAACCAGCTTAAAAATCTTTATAATTTCGAAAATTGTAATTAAATTCCTACACATTAAGCATGAACGTCTCAATAAATTTTGAAGTCTTGTAAGTATTTAAAATAAATTATTTTTTTATTTTTAAACATTATATGCTGGCATGTTGTCTTGTCTGATAAGAAAATTTTCTACCATTAAATATTAAATTTTTATCAATATTTTTAACTGTACCGACTCATATATATTTTTAATATCCGCACTTATCATATTATTATACTTAATATTACTTTTTAAAAATTATTTTTACTTAATTTTTATATATGAAATATTTAAAAAATAATGAAATGTTGAAACTTAAAATTAAAAAAATAAAAATAAAATAATTAGTCAAACACTATTAGGTAAACGTGATCGTGCTTATTAGGGTTGGGCATGCTATCTAAAAGATGATGGCGTTATAATTTAAATGAATTTTACTAGACGTCATTATCACAATGAAGTCTTATGCATTTCTATACAAATATTTTAAGAAATGCAATATAAATATAAGTCGCCTATAGCAAGTATTTTGATTTACTTTTGTAATGTTTTAAATCTGTATAGTATTTTATACAGTAAATATAAAAAAAATAGATATTAACTAAAATATATTTTATATTAACTTTATATTAAAACCATATTAATTATATGTTAATATTAGATATGTTAATATTAGATATACCAAATACATATTTAGTCTTTTTTTCTGTATAACAAATCAACATGTAAGAAACTAAATTAAAAATTGAGAAGATAAATATAATTCTTAATAAAATATAACTAATATAATGAATGTTAATTAATTTAAAGAAGGTCATCTTCTTTATCTTCCCTTCACCGACTCTCATTCATTTTTTTAAATTTCTCACTCCATATTTTATTTATTTTAAAATAGTGAAATGTTAGAACTCATTTCTACTCAATCAGATTTTTAAATAAAAGATTTTTGGTTACTCTAAAATCTTTTATTATCTGTTTTTTAAGATCTTAAATTTTAGAGTTATATTATTAGAAATTATCTTGAAATTTAGCTTTTTAACTAAGGGAATTTAGAGAATGTGATTCGTGACGATTGGCGAAAAGACGAAATGATAACAGCGCTTGACAATCACAATGTTTGGTGTTGGGGATGAAGGGATACAACTGAATCGGTCTCAACTTTCCATTATGGATCACAGATACTGCAATTTCACAAATAGATTTGTATACCAACATTAAACCTTTAATTAATAATTCCGTATCTAGTTCATTCCAACCAACATCTTAGCATAAATACAAATATCTTACTAAAATAATTACATACTTATTAAATATTGAGTATAAAAATCACTAGCTTATATAAAATTACAAAAATTAACTACATAAATAAATATTATTTTGTTTGACTTAACTCATGTTTTTTTTTATAAGATATTTTAAAAATGTTATTGTTCAAATACAATCACATGTGCTCTTTAATTTATTACACATATAATTCTGTACTAAACAATATTTTACTTTCATTAGTTTTAAACTAATATTTTTTTTAATAAAAAGATGTATAGTTATTGTAAGTGGAATACGAAATTTTTGTTCGGTGACTTTTAGGTGTGGTGGAAATTTTGAAACGAAAGGAAATATCCTTTAAAGAGGAAGTGGGGTGGCGTTAAAAATTTAAAGGCTATGTAGGCCCAATAACAAGTGTGTAATGAAATAAAATAATAAGACAATTGTTCTGCACTCCACAATTATTTGTAATGTCAAAACTATCCTTGCTAAAATATACTAAAGGCGAAAGTGATTCAGTGACTAGGCGGTGACAGTAGACTTTTCAACAAGTGACGGTGGTAGAAGCTCCTGCAACAAATTTCTTCTGCACCGTTTTTAGATAAGTTGTTTTCATTTGCATGGTTTAGGCGTGGTATAGAGATGTAAAGTGTCATTCGAATTTTGGAATGGGTTGTGGGGGGTGTGAAATGCCTTATAGGAAATATTTTTCATAAAAAAAATTTATATTATAGAAAATGTTTTTCAAAAGAAGAGGTGCGATGACTGGGTTTTGTATATTGAAAAATGTTTTCCGTAAAAGGTTTTTGTACTACGGAAAACATTTTCTGGAAAGAGGGGGTGTGAGACCTGGTTTTGTATTATGGAAAACGTTTTCCGTAATAGATTTATGTATTATGAAAAATGTTTTTCATAAGAGCTTTTTGTATTATAGGAAACGTTTTTCATAAGAGTTTTTTTATTATGTTTCCATACAAAATCCTTTTATAGAAAATGTTTTTCATAATACAAAATCCTCTTACGGAAAACGTTTTCTATAAGTGTCCATTCATATATTTTGATGGGGTGTAGAAAGCAAATGTGGGGTGCACGAAGCAATTGCCAAATAAAAAAAGCAAAGAGGGTTTGTACCATATCAGCCCATTTTATCACACAACGACAAGCACCAGCAACTGGTGAGTTTTTTTATACTTACTGAGGTAATGATGGTTTGTGCATGAACATAAAATTAATGATGCATAAAATAAAATGTAAATTTTCTATGTGAACTATTTAACAACCAATATAAAAAAGAATAAATTTGTTATGTCTGCCTTATATGGGTTTCATTTAAATACAAAATAAACATGAAAAACATGAATTAAAATGCAAAAGAAAAAAACTATTGAAATTAAAGAACTTGGAATAGTAAATCACCTCGCATGATCTAGCGACGTTTCATACTCAGTTTCGCTAACTCAATTTTGAGAAAAATAATTTATTAATGATTATTCGTTAATTTCATATACCTATCACATTCTTCAGAGAAATCTTTTAAATCATTTACTTTATCCTATGGAAATGAGTATACAAAAGAAGGATTAAATCCTGTCTTTTTTTTAATAAACAAAATAACTAATGTCTGATCATCATGGATAAAATTTAACAAATCCTATACTCAAATTCAGCACATTTATTTCATTGTACTTGATTCAACAAACATATAAGTACTATTGTTCTCAAAGCAATATAAACTCCTCGTGAACTCAATTATAGAAAAGAGAATTGGAAAACATAATTTAAGTATTTTGTTAGATCATTCATACAATGATTAGACACGTAACTAAAATAAACTGTAAACAGTTCGTATGAATGTAAATAATTGTATGAATAAATAGCATATTGTAAACAAAAAGGTAGAGATTAATTTAAACCAAAATTGTGCAAAATATCAACCCTAAAGATTTCGTACTAGTTAACATTCTCATTCCTTTCTCTGTTACATTTATATGTAATTAGACTGACTAATTACTCAATCAAAGATGAGGCAAAAATGATCAAATTGAAAGCATAGAGTTTGGTTCCTCTCGTGGAAATGCGCGTTGAATGATTGCAACCATAAGTTAACTAAAGAAACGCAAGTTTAGTAAATTGAAAATCTCTTAGAATTTAGATAAATGATTAATTTACTAAACAACATTATGAAAAACTAGAGCCATAAAGAACAAATGGATCAAAAGAGTAAATTGACAAAGAGAAGCACGTACAACACAAAATAAATCCAAAAAAAAGATTATATATATGTATATTTATATATATTATGCACTGAGTGCTACAGAACAAGCATATAATGCATATATTAATCTCCAACTACACACAATTGCTTTGGCAACCATTCTAATATAACAAACTCATGACCTAAATAATAATATTAATTATTCACCACCTGACTGTGACCAGGGATATGAAACAGCGTAATGCAGTAGCACTCAGTTTGAGTTTACCACAAGAAAGATCCAAACGGCTATAAGAACCAGCGGAAACACCATAAGCAAAGGAATTCCTGGTGGTGTAACAGGACCCATGAAAAGTGGACCAAGCAGAATAATGGCTACAATGATCAAAAATATCACAATGGAACCATGAACCCATACTTCAGGTTGACTCATTCTTTCAAAGAAGGTTGGTGAAATGAGAAGAAAGAAGCACGTGCTCAAAAATGGTGTATGCAAAGTGTGTGTGTGTTATGGCATATATATATATAGAGAGAGAGTTTGAAAAGTGGTTTATTAGTGACGATTGGCGAAAAGATGAGACGATTGGTGATGACAATGTTTGGTGTTGGCCATGAAGAGATACAACGGAAACACTTCTCAACTTTCCATTATGGATCACATGTATTCTTTCTTTAAAAGATACATGAAATCATTATTGTTGAAAGATAATCACATGTGTTCTTCAATTTATTACACATATAATTATATATTAAATAATATTTTACTTTCATTAGTCTTAAACTAATATATATTTTTTGTGTAATAAAAGGATGTATAGTTACTGTAAGTGGAATATGAAATTTTTGTTTGGTGACTTTTAGGTGTGGTGGAAATTTTGAAATGAAAGGAAATATCCGTTAAAGAAAAAAAACGTAGGGTGCCGTAAGAAATTTAAGGTAATTGCTTCATGTACCATCACATTTGCTTATGCATCCATCGGAATATATAAATAGACATTTATAACCTTGTTAATGAAGACAAAAGAGATTAGGGTATTTCGGAAAACGTTTTCCGAAAGAGATTGGGTTGTGGGGGTGTGAAATCTCTTATGAAAAACATTTTTCATAAAAGGTTGTTATATTATGAAAAATGTTTTTTGTAAGAGGGTTTTGTATTATGGAAAACATTTTTCGTTAGAAGATTTTGTATTATGGAAAACATTTTCTGTAAGAGAGTTTTATATTATGAAAAACGTTTTCGATAAGAGATTTTTGTATTATGAAAAACGTTTTCTGTAAAAATTTTGTATTATGGAAAACATTTTCCGTAAGAGGATTTTGTATTATTGAAACCCTCTCTTACGGAAAATCTTCTCAGTAAGTCACTTCCACACTTCTATCCCCATTACGGAAATGCCTTTCTGTAACCACTTTTCTCACCCCCGCACCACTATGGAAATGGTTTTTCGTAAGATGATTTCTCATCCCCTAGCCTCCTACGGATTTTGTTTTCCATAACGAAATCTCTTCCAACCTATTTCAACAATCCCTCTACACTCCTATAGCAGCCATTAAAGCACCCAAACATAAACCCACTTACCTCGAAATGCTGCCAGACAACCTTCTCTTCCACCACCGACATCCGCCACTGCTGCCGTCACCAAAAAGTGCAGCTGCAACAATTTTACCTTTTCCATTTCTGATAAGGGTAATTGTGATATATTATATGACTGATGGGGTGCAGGAAGCAATTTAGGGGTTGCAGGAAGCAATTGCCGAAATTTAAAGGCTATATAGGCCCAATAACAAGTGTGTAATGAAAAGGGTAAAAAAAAAAGAAAAAAAAGGCTTGTACCATGTCAGCCCATTTCATCAAACAACGACAAGCACCAGCACCTGGTGAATTCTCTTTTATACATACTGTGACAATGTGGTTTGTGCATGGACATAAAATTAATGATGCTTAAAATAAAATGTTAATTTTCTACTTGAACTATTATTTAACAGCCAATATAAAAAATTATAAATTTTCTATGTTTGCCTTAATTTATATGGATTTCATTTAAATGCAAAATAAACATGAATTAAATGGAAAAAAAATTGAAATTAAAGAACTTGGAATAGTAAACCATCTCGCTTGTCTTTGTTCAATAAGAGATCTAGCTAATTTTCATACTCAGTTTCACAAAATGAATTTTGAGAAAAATATTTTATTAATAATTTATACATTTCTTGGATTCTTGTTGAGAAAATGAGTATACAAAAGAAGGGTAAATCCTGTCCTTTTTAAAAAAAAAAAAAAACTAATATCAGACCCCCATAGATAAATTTCATCATAGATTTTGAGAAAAAATTAATACTCATTGACTAGATTTTTCTCAACCAAATGTTATTATTTGCATATATGGCTTTGTTATACATTGTTATAATTTATTTTAATAACTATATATGAATGCATTTTAAATATTAATAAAAATTATTTAAGTTGTAACTGGTTTGAGTGATATATATTTTGTATTGAATATTGAAGTTATTAATGAAAGAAAATATATTAAAATTTCAGTTGAAGATATTATATGGTAATATTCTTAAATTTTTGTAAAATATTAAAAAAATTATTGTTTGTATTTAAAAAAAAAAATATATATATA